>JGI12316J15310_10000215_pt13 | contig 31297 bp, 25 predicted proteins | sample MarCyaLeptolynsp_FD_15310 | JGI IMG/M metagenome (IMG submission 15310)
GAGGAGGGCGTCGACCCGCCCGATCAATGGGTGAGCAACCTCTGGGCCGATGGACACCCAGACGGACCGGCAGCGCCGCTCGAGTGGCCCCTCGAATCGGTCTACGCCCGGATGTCCGACGTCGCCAACGCTCAACGCCTGCGGTTCGGCCCCACGCTGATCGATTGGACCGCCTGGAACGAAGGCAGCGCCGACGTCACGAGCACGGAAATCCCCGAGGTCACGATCTCGTCGACGAACCTGACCCGCGTCTTCGATCAGGTCGAGACGGGCTGGGACCCGGACGGCCCCGGCTGGAGCCTCTGCAACTACGCGAGGGGCTACGCTGAGAATCATCCTTACTGGTCAGAGAACAACGGGGTCATCCCGGTACGGATCAACGTGTACGGCGCGACCGAGAACATCGGCGCTGTCGCCGAGGTGCGGATACAGAGTGCGCCATACTCGTGGGGACTCGTTCGGATCGACAGCCGCGAGCCACAGTGGTGGTCTGGGATAGCGCATCTCTCATGCGGCACCGGTCCTGGTGACGATCGGGTCTGCCAGGCCCTCGCCCAAATGATCTCGGGTGTCGGTGGCGTCAGGATTCGCGCCATCAACGTGGTCCGCCAGGGCAGGTACTACCCCGCGGCATGAGCAGCGCAGCGGCCCACGGCCCGCGCGACACCGAAAGCGAAACGATGATTGGCGATTCTCGCATCTAACAGCCTTGGGCAGTCCTTCGTCCTCGGGGAAGGCCTCTCCGCAAACACGGACGACATCCTCGAGGTGGCCTACCTCCTCGCGATCGAGGGCATCCCGTACCTTTGGTGCACCGATCACACCGGGGGCGTTCTCCTCGGCTCCGGGTCGAACAGCTGGATCTCGCTCTACGAGGGCGACGCCCAGTTCACCGGGCATGAGGACATCGGACAGCGCCAGGTCGTCGCCGGCCTGCGGATGCCGAGGCAGCTATCACGAGGCGAGCTCAACCCAAAGACAGGCACACTCGAAACAACAACCGTCACCTTCGACTTGCTCGACGTAGACGGGTTCCTCCCTCGGCTCTTTGCGAGCGAGGGAAAAGACGCGGACGTACTCAGCGCAAGGGTTGCTCCCGGCACGACGGCCATCGCTGGCAACCTCACCATCCAAGGAGGCGACGTCACGCCCGCAGCCGAAAAGTACATCGGGCTCGAGCGCCTTGGGCCTGCGGGCGAGCGTGCATGGTTCAATCCTTTCCCGTGGCAGGGCATCGGACACCACCACCAGGTCGCCAACGACATCCCCAACGGCCCGCCCAAGACCTTGGTGTCTGAGGAGCCTCTCCAGTTCGCCGGACGTCGATGCGCGCTATACCGGCTGACCCGGCGCATTCAACCGGGCTCGGTGAGCCACGCCGACTGGGCGCCGTGGCATGAACAAGGGGGGCCGGAGTGGTTCGGGGTCCTTCGCGACACCGGGGAGTACAGAGCCAACGCCACGTGGTCGATCGGTGCGTTCGGCCCAGAGTCGCTTCTGCGGCGACGCATGGGCACGTTCGACTCTTCGTGGACTCGAGTGTCGGGCGCCGAGGTCACGCTCACCGACGAGCAGCGCCAGTTCGCGATCGCGTTCTTCACCCAAAACGGATCGGACGCGATCACCACGTATGACTCGATCGGCTTCGGCACGGTGACCTTGCCCGCGTCGGGCACCAAAGAGGACTTCATCGCCGCGATCGCCTCGGAGGCGCAGGACGTCTTCGACAATACGACGCCGTCCGACTGGGGCTCCTCGACGATGGCCACCGAAGACTTCGGCTCCACGAAGACGGTGCAGCTCTCGTTCACCTCGTCCGGAGTCGAGATCGAGCGCGATGGCACCGAGGGCACCGTTGCGATGGTCGGCTGCGTGATCGCAATGCACGAGACGTTATGGCGCTTGCTCGGCTACGACCTGGTCGCTCAAGACATCGGCCTCTACGACGAGCTCCAGTCGGAGCGAGACATCCCGTTTCGCCATCTCGAGCCGAACGAAGATCGGTTCTACAACCTTTCGAACAGTACGAACAACGGAGAGCGCCCCGATCACCCTGGCTACTGGAGCGGGTACTTCACGACCCGCGCCCTCGGCTTCGGCATGCTGTCGACAGACGACGGCTCGAAGGACAACGACGGCAACCCTCGACGGTACAAGCCCCTCGACACTGCGACCGAGAACGTGATTCTGCGCAGCCCTGGCGCCGAGCAACAGCTCCGTCTCTCGGCGTCGCAGGTCTACATCGAGCCCGACCCTACGATCGACGCCGACGGGTATGACGGCGCGCGGTACTTCGCCTTCCGCGGCAAGCGGGTTGTAGGGTCCATCGGCGAGGGCCAGGTCTTCGACGACGAGGGGGACCCGGTTGATCAGCTCGACTCGGAAGACTTCGTCGCGGTAGCGGAGTGCGCTTTTGGCAATGACGGCGCCTATGGGACGGTCGACACTAGCACCGCCGCAGCCCCCGTCGTCTACAACGTACGTTGGAGGGACACCCGGGCGTTCGGAGCCGACTACGACCAGATCGAGGACGTCGGCGAATGGGCTGCTCGATCCAATGGCGACTATTCGATCGAGATTGCTCCGCTCCACTGCTACGGGTACCGAGCCAACGAGGCCGGAGCGTTCGAACGTGCGGCCTCCGTGTTTGCGCAGCTCCTGCTCTCGACGGGGACCGCGGGCGGCTGGAGCGGCGGCACGTATTCGCCCGGCGATAACGCCCCCACCACGGACGCCACAACTTTTTGGTTGAACGACGCTACGAGCTCATCGCTGGGCCTCGGCGTCCCCCACCAGCTCGTCCAGGACCCGGACGCGATCCTCTCGGCCTTCGATGAAGTGCCCGGCGGGGTCCACGGCGCGTTGTCTCGCGTCCGCTACGCCTACTCGGAGCCGTTCGAGAGTCATGAGCTCATCGAGTCTTTGCTTCGCCCTCGAGGGCTCGCGATGTCGCTCCGAGGCGGCCGCTTCGGCGCGATGCGCCTGGGTCTGTTCACCCCCGCGGATGTCGATCACGTCCTTACCGAGACGTCCGTGGCCGTGCCCCTCAACAACCCTGAGGCCGAGGACACCCAGCAACGCCTGCGAGCCACCGGAGCGATCGACCGGGTCGAGATGGAGGTCGGCCGCGATCCTGCAACAGGCGAGGCGCTTGGCAAGGAGGTCGCCACCGCACGAGACCCAAGCGCGCACCTCCGACGAGGCGACTTCGTCGAGGAGCTGTCCGATCCTGGGCTCCGCCCTCCGGCCTGGTTTGGCAACTGGCTCGAGCCCTTTCGGCAGCTGCAAGGGATTGATCGTGCTGGGTACTTGGCCAAGCGCCAGTTCCTCGTCCAGATGACCCTCCACGCGGCAGCCGGCCACAACGTCTGGCCGGGGGACAGGGTGAGCCTAACGCACCAGGCGCTGTACAACGCCGACGGCAGCGAGGGGATCAACGGCGCGCTTGGCCATGTCCTGAGCGTCACCGCCAGGCCGGGGGATCAGACCTATCAAATCGAGGTGCTCGTCCATTCGGACCAGTTGCGCATTCCGCTGTTTGGCCCGATCGCCCGCGTCATCGCCGGCATCAATACCTCGAACCTCACCATCGCCGCTGACGCCGACTTCCTCAACCACGGCAACGGCCCAGATGCGCTGCGCTTCCTCCGACCCTGGTGGCTGCCGACGGGGACCGCTGCCCGCGTCTGCCTGCTCGGTTTCAACCGGGTCGACTGGACGCTCTACGACACGGACACCGACACGGTTGATTCGGTGAACGGCAATGTTCTCACGTTGACCAACGGGTTCAGCGGAACGTTCCACCGAAACCACGACTACTACCTCGTGTTTGCCGGCTTCGACGACCAAGACGAGGGCTCTTGGCCTCGCACGACAGGGCTCCCGATCGTCGAAGACAACCACGAGTTCGGCAGCGGCCCGACGGAGGGGTGGCCGTATGTCGATGGATGATCCGAGACGCCTCGCAGCGTTCCATGAAGCGGGTCACGCTGTGGTCGCACAGTACTGCGGCCGGCTTGCGAAAGGCGGCCTGACGATCGAGCCGAAGAGAGACTTCCTGGGGATGACGGAGATCCTCGACGTGCTGCCGTTCGAGCCGCCGTCGGCGCTGCTCGATTGGGCGTGCTGCGGACTCGCCGGAGAGGTGGCCGAGTGTGTTCTGTTCGAGCAGTCACCACCGACCTCGCGCACGCTTGTCCAGGCGCGCCTTGGCGGCGTGCCTGACGTCCTCCACGTACTGACGCGGCTGCACACACGGTACGCCGACCCCGTGGGCATGCTGAGGGGCCTCTACGATCGGACCCACAAGCTCGTGCGCGAGCTCTGGCCCAAGGTGGAGGCGGTGGCCGAGCTCGCTCTCGAGCGGGGGAAGCTGTCACGGGACGAGGTGAGGGGGGCGGTGGGCGCGGCGGGCAGCGAAGCAGCGAAAACGGACGCCGTTTGCGAGCGCCGCGCACGCATCTGATGCGCTAAGTGTTGGATATTCATGCAGCTTTTGCTTATTTTGGCGATTTTGATGATTTTGGCGATTTTGACAAATCCTGGGAAAGGCCAATACTGATGATCGGAAAGGCCCTGTGACCGATGGATCCGAACCAGGAGTACTTGACGAGCACCCAGGCCGCTCGGGTTCTTGGGGTGTCGTCACCCACGACGGTAAAGAACTGGTTGGAGGGCGGAAGGTTCCCTGGTGCTCTCCGGACACCAGGAGGCCACTGGCGCTTCCCGTTGAGCGAGGTGCTTGCGGTACGTGACGCGATGGCCCGACGGCAACACGGCGACCTCACCCCGCCGGAAGTGGATGACGACTCAGAGCGCCCACTGCTCTGATCGTTGTCACCAAATCAGGCGCATCGTCTGGTGCGGGGCCCCTTTGTCGCGATGGACGGGCCCTGCGGGATCCTCGACGAAGCCACACTTCGTGTAGAAGGCGATCGCGCGGGGGTTGTCCGTCCGCACCCATAGGCTCAACCCCACACAACGTGTGTCGGTGCTTGCCTGTGCTGCGAGTTCGTCGACCACACACATGGCGTAGGTCGTCCCCGTGATCGGGTTCAGGTCTCCTTGCCACGCTTTGTCGACCCCCAACGCATAGACCACCAGATAGAGCGCTTTAGCCTGCGCCGTTTCGTTCGGGTGCGGCAGCTTGCGAAAAGCTGCGGAGGCGTAGCCGACTCGGGAGTACGGCCCATCCTCAAACCGGTACGTTTCTGGTGACGCCTTGCCGTTGCGGAACCAAGCCCGGCTCTGGAAGAACTCGTCGACCTCTCGATTCGTGCTGTTGAATGAGTCCAGCGCCGGGTCGAGTGGGTCTGCAAGGAGCGTCCGCATCGTTCTCGGGCGTCAATAACATGCCCGAGACAGCGGACCCCCGGCCCGCGACTTACCCAAGCGTAATCGCGACCCACCCGTCTTCACGAGCGTCCCATCGGGCACAGCCCAGCGGACCGAGCGCAAGCTCCTTGCGGTATCCGGGCAAATCACCACCCCAATAGATTTGTCCGTTCTGGGGCTCCATTGCAAACGGCCCTCCGAGTGGGTCAACGCCGATGACCCATGCGTGCGCACTCTTCCCGTCGAGGCTCGGCCCGATCGCAACCCAAGCGTCTACGCCCGACGTGAGCAGGACAGACACAGCAAGAACGGAGATGTCATCGCAGTCGCCTGCGCGTCGCCGCAACGTCGCCATCGGGCTGCACCATCGATCGGTGCGATCTGCGAGGTAGGCAATGTCCCAATGCTGCAGCAGATCGGCGATCTGGGCGGTCGCCGTCGTCGTGCCGTGGATGGGGCAGCTATAGGCACGCTGCGCCCAGGCCGAGACCTCGTCGGGCCGGACGACCTGCAGGATTGCCCGGCATCTTGCGAGCGGCGTCTTTGGCCCCGGCACACAAGCAGCACGGCGGCGGGGGCGGTTCTGGGACAACGCAGCACCGATCAAGACGAAACCGCCGGCGACGAGAAGCGGGTGCATCTGAACACTCTAGCACCAAAGGCGCCCCGGTCCAGCGCGTCTCCCTCCCCAGCGCCAACGCCGAGAGCGTTGCGCCTCCGCCAGGACCGCGTATGCCTAGGCCTTCGTGCCCAAACGATGCCCTGAGTGCGGCGGCTCCGATCTGACTCGGGTGCCGCTCACGGACCACCGCCTGACGAACATCGAGGTCGACAACGTCGTCGTGCAGTCGGGTCTCGAGACTGTCCGTTGCGGCGAGTGTGGCGCTGAGTCGCTTCGGATCCCCGCAGGTTCAGCCATGCTCCGCACGATCGCCCTCGCTCTCGTGCGCATGCCAGGCCGCCCAAGCGGTTCGGAGATTCGCTACCTCCGCAAGTCCCTCGCCCTCTCGGGCAAGGACTTCGCTCGCGTGATGGGCGTCTCCCCCGAGACGGTCTCCCGCTGGGAGAACGACAAGGACCGGATCAGCACGACGGCAGACCGCCTGCTGCGGCTGCTCGTGAAGACCTACGATCCGGAGCGGGAGATCGATTACTCGCGACCGGTCGACCCAGAGGACGACCCCGACAAGGGGGAACGTCCCAAGGAGATCGTGATCACCCGCGGCCGTGGCGGCTGGCGGGAGGCGTCGCCATGACGCCCAGCGAGTACGAGAAAGCCCTGCGCAGGGTCGAGGAGCTCCAACGCGAGTACGCCACCAACCCAACCCGTGAGTTGGGCGCCGAGCTTGAGAAGCTCGCTGAGACCATCGAGGCGTACGAGGACAGCCGTTCGCCCACGCCCGTGCAAACCGTCGCGCCCACGACCCCGCTCGAGGTGCTGGTCGAAGAGTATCTGAAGCCCGTAGGCGAGCCGCTCGAGGACTTCGCGCAGCGCATCGGCGCCACCGTGGACGAGCTGCAGGGCGGCATCACGCGTGAGCTCGCCGAGAAGCTGGGCGACGCGTTGGGCACCACGCCGGACTTCTGGACGAACCTGCAGTCGAGCGTCGACGGGTGGGCGGCGTCCCGGGGCGCGTAGCCTATCGTCTCGCGCAACGCGCTAGGCGCCGCGCCTGATTGTCGACGGTGTCGAGTTGAGAATCGGAGAGGTCCGCACCGTCAAGGACATCTCCATTCATGAGGTTTTCGTTGTGCTCGTCTGAGCACTCGATATCGGTCAGCGTTCCGCAGACGTGGTCGAGGCCCAGTAGGTGCCCGAGCTCGTGCGCGACATTGAGAGGGTCGCGTCGGGACACGCCGGGCCGGAAGCACGGCAGAACCTTCGAGGCTGCCTCGCCACCGATCTCATCGGTGTCCATCCCATCGACGAGGGTGAGCACGACAGCCCCACGCGTGTACGTGGTGGACTCCCAGGACAGTCCGAGCATCGCCGTTGCCTCGTCGAGGAGGGCGTCGTCGTTGGGATCTTCCCTAACGGCGAAGAGGTTGATCGGGAGGGTGTCGGGGTCACCACACCCGATCGGAGTAACGACCACCGCAGCGGCCACGATCGTTCGAATCCACCTCACCGGCATCCGGCGATCTTCCGCCGCCCTCGGTCAAGCTGGTCGCGTTCATCCTCCGTGAGTTCGACGCCCGCGCCTTCGCCGGCCCAGCCGTTCATAAGGAAGTCGAGGTCATCGACGCCGCACTCCCGCAGCTCCTCATCGTCCTCGAGAGGGTCGTCAGGGCTGCGGCACGTGTGTGGAAGCCAGAGAGCGTGGCCGACCTCGTGGGCGATGGAGCGCGCGGACCGGATGGCGGTTACGTGCATGGTGCACCGCGTCGTCGCGTAGAAGAACGCGTCCTCGCCGTCGGTGAGTGCGATGTGCACGGCGCCTCGCTCGTAGTCGACTAGCTTCCACGGGACGCCGAGGAGCTCCATAGCCTCATCGACAAGCGCCTCGTCCTCTTCGGCGCCAGGAGAGGCGTACCCGGTGTGGATCTGGACGGGCAGGGGCTCACCACACCCAACGACAAGCGCGAGGCCGGCGAGGGCGAGGAGCCGCATGAGGGATTAGTGCGTCGGCCGGCCGGACCGATCACAAAAAAGATCACCAGCCCAGCAGTTCCGTCGCCGTGCATCCCAGGGCCTCGCAGAGAGACCGCAGGGTCGTGAGGCTCGGCTGCCGCTCACCTGCCTCGTACTTGCAGATCAGGGTCTGATCGACGCCCGCGCGCAGCGCGAGCTCTCGTTGAGCCAAACCGCGCTCGGTGCGGACTCTGCGGAGGTGGGTCGATGTCATGGCCGAGGCGCATTATCTCACTCACTGGTGGTCGAGCGAACCCGAGAGTTGATCCACGCGTCGAGGTCCGTGCGTCGGTAGGTGACCCTTGAGCCCCGACCTCCGCCGACGAACTTAGGGCCACCTCCTTCGCACCTTAGGCGCGCAAGCGTCTTGGTCGAGACCCTGAGGTACTCCGCGGCTTCGGGAACGGTGAGCAGGGGAGAGGCAGTCATTCACCAGTCCATTGCTTGGCCTGAGACTCAATCCATGCGTCCAGGTCTGCACGTCGGTATGTGACACGTCTGCCCCGACCGCCTCCACCAATGAAGCGTGGCCCCGTTCCGTCGCAGCGCCAGCGTGCAAGCGTGTTCGGACGCAGCCGCAAGTACGCGGCGGCCTCGGCTGGGGTAAGCAGGGGAGAGGCGCTCATTCCCCCGTCCATTGCTTCGCCTCGGACTCGATCCATGCGTCAAGGTCGGAGCGTCGGTAAGTGACTCGACGACCATGCCCACCACCGATGAACCTTGGGCCTTTGCCCTCGCACCGCCAATGCGAGAGGGTGCCCGGTTTCAGTCGCAGGTAGTCGGCCGCCTCCTTGGCGGTGAGGAGAGGTGAGTTAGTCATCTTGCAGTTGCATGCCGCGCCGACGAGGCGAGAAGGCGCTGAGGTCGGGCGCCGATGGTGGAGGTTGTGGCCCTGAACCTGATTGATGTTCGGTCCTCCACTCGACGCCCGACCTCAGCACTAGCGCCTGGCTCTGGGGGGTGGCCCGCCTTCCTCGAGCCACCGCTCGATGCGTTTACGAGAGAATCTGATGCTCCTGCCGATCCTGATGTGGGGGATCTTGCCCCGCTTCACGCAGCTGTAGAGCGATTTTCGCTCAACCCCCAGCATCGCGGCGAGTTCGTCGACCGTCAGTGTGACGCGTGGAATCATCGTCTTCGCCTCAGTCACCGCGCCGCCCGTACCACAACGGCGTGGCCGATTCCAATCCGCTCCGCGCGTCGTGTTTGATGATTGACGTGACCCTTCAAAGGCCCCTCTCTGCCCGCCAGGAGCTCTGCGCGTAGGGCCAACATGCACAATCGATTGTGCATATTCCGAATATGCCTACGGCGCGCGACGCCCGCAGCTATTTCTTGCGTTGGGCGGCGCGATCGAGAGCCTGCACCGCCGACCTCGCGTCTAGCGCGGCCGCGTGGTCGAGAATCTCGGCGGCCTCATGCGCGCTGAAGCGATCCCGAGTCTCTGGCAGGACCCGTGCGTGGAGCGATACCCGCGCGACCCCTCGAGGGCGTTTCGTCGCCGCTACCACAATCCCTTTATCGCACTTTGGGCACTCGCCGCCCGCTTCGTAGCGCCTCCCTGCCCAATGGCAGCTGGGACATACGACGCGAATCCGTTCTGGCACGGGTCCACATTAGCACAACACTTACTTTCGACTGGCCGCCTGTCCATTTCTGTGGCACTGTGGACATGGTCAAACCGGCCCGCCGGCCGCCTCGCAAAGACCCCGTACCGGTCGCTCGCGCGTGCCGGACGGGGTTGGGGTCGTATGACGAACCACGAGGACACCAAGACGATCTCTGGCCGCGACGACTTCGGGATCACCTACGGGGACCTGCGCAAGGCGTTCGAGAGCTCGGCACCGATCGAGGAGCGGATCGAGATGATCGCTGGGCTGCTCGCGATCGAGTTCGAGGCCTTCGAGACGATCGGCTACGAGAACGGGGTGCTCGATGGGGCAGGGGTGCCCTTGCCGCCGTCCGCGTCGGGCTGCTCGGCCCCTGGGGTGCCTATGTTGCGGCAGTGACGATGCCGTCAGTTACAGGTGATTGTGACCTCGTCCGTCGTCGTGGCGCCGCGGGAGTCGCGGACAACGGCTCGGATGTCGTGGGCGGAGTTGAAGTAGACGAAGGTCTCGCCCGCATCCATCAGGACATCGTCCACGTACCACCGGGTCGAGACGATGTCCCCGTCGGGATCGCTCGTCGTAGCGGTGAAGGTTTCGCGGTGCCCGCAGGTGGTCGAGCTCGGCATGGTGATGTCGACGGTCGGGGGCTCGTCCGTCGTCGACGCCCGGAAGCGTAGCGTGATGTCAAACTCTCCGCGGGCGATGCCTGTACCGCCGGCGGTGCACGGTGCTTCTCCGCGGAACGGGATGTCCAGCGCCTCGAACTCGTCACCGTCTGCCGAGACCAGCACGGGGATCTCGTTCAAACCGCGAATCGCGTACGGGAGGCTCGCGACGTCGAAGGTTGCGTCGAGCACGAGTGACCTCGTCGGAAAACCCTTGTCCTTGTTTCCCTTCTCGTCGATCCCCATCGCCGGTTGGGCGAGGTCGATCTCGAGGTTGTCGAGCGTCACCGTCTCGAAGGTTCCGTCGGGGCACTCGAGGTCGACGTCGAGGCTGGAGCTAGCCTCGAGGTGCATCGAACCGACGTAGAACGGGCACGACTCGAACTTGTTCCCGTCACGGCAGAGTGAGTAGCCCAGCTCGCCCGATAGGCTCGAGCTGTCAGCGGTACCGCTGGTTGATTCGACGCTGCTTTGTGCCGTTTCAAGCACCACGTGGAGCTCCTCGTGCGTCTCGAGCGGCTGCGCTTGGGGAGTGACGCGGTCTGGAGCCGCGGTGCAGAGGTCCTCGTCGAACTCGAAACAGCAGTCGCTGTGCAAGTCACAGGAGAGGGACTCGCCGATGAAGATGCCGCTGCCGTCGCGCTCCGCGGTCGGGATGGCTTGACGAGAACCGAGCGAGGGAGAGGACACGAGATAGGCCGTGCCGAGGGCACCGGTGTCCGAACAGTTGGGGCGGATGTCTGGGTCGTCCTGCCACTCGTCTTCGCATGCCTGGAGGCAGCGGTCCTGGATGTAGGCGAGCTCAGACGCGGTTGGGTTCATCGGATCGTCGATGATCCCAGTCCCTACGTGGACGAGCCAGCCATCGATGTTCGAGGTGCCGTCGAACACCTCCGGAGGATCGACAGTGTCGGTCATGATGTCGCCGACTTGGCAGATGCCGGCGATGGGCTCGCCGCCGCAGGTGGTGAGCTCGGCCTCGAAGGTGCCGGTGGTCGGGCACGCGTAGACGCCGCCGATCGGCGGACAATCGGCTGCAGTGCCGGCGTCTGGGTCGATGATGAACTCGACGGAGTCGATCAGGACGTCTCGTCTCAACCCGTGGTCATCGAAGAAGAAGTCGATCTGATCGACCGCGGCGGTGTCCACGAGATCCTGCCGGCAGAGGCTCGACATTGGCACCCGCACGGTCGTCATTGTCTGTTCGCTGCATGTTGACGGATCGTTGTCATCTGGATGCGTCCGTTGGGCGGGGGAGACTGGCGTCTCCGTGAACACCGGTGCATCGACGCCTGTCTGCCGCAATCGCACCCCAAAACTGACCGGTTCGATGGATGATTCTGGGTCGCAGTTACTGTCGGTTCTCGCTAGGTTGGCCACCCTCATCGAGAGATGGGTGGCGTTTGGCAAAAACTGCTCATCCAGCAACAGGTCCTCCAAAGATACGGAACCCTCCTGCTCGACCAGCCCCGGGTCTCCCCATACTACATGTAAGGCCTGAGTCACATGATTGCCCAACGTGTTAGAGGATACAGATTTTGCCAGCGTGTCAGCATTCCCAATACTCGCTTGCCCGGCATCTGCCAACGGCCCGGCAAGGCCAACCGACGCCACAGGCCCTTCGAAGTCTTCGACGAGCCGTCGTTGAAAGGGGGTGCCCAGTCCCGCCGTCTCGGGCGAGTAGGAAAAATAGACGCTTGGGCGAGGCTCACATCCGCCCATCCACTCCACGCACCCTTCGAAGTCTTCGCATGATCCCGGGGTTGCATCGGTTGCGCAGTCAAAGCTCAAACATGCAGACGTAGCTGTGTCCCAATAGCAGCCTCCGTGATCCTCGCACTCCGAAGAGTCGGACACCTCGTTCATTGAATCCACTACCGTGCTGCAGTCTCTGAAACCTAGCTCTCCATATCCATCGGAGTCGTCGTTGTGCGCCGGATTGTTCATCGGCTCCGGGAACGTGAGCCCGTGTAGCGCGGCGCGATTGTCAGGGATGTTCACCCCCTCGATTTGCCATTCAAGGAACCGTGGGAGTAGTTCGTGTACAATCGCTGCGCCCTCTGCAGTTGCGGCGGGCCCGCCGGGGACGCCGAAAGCAGCTTGTTCGCCGCCGAAGTTGTCGTGCATGACGTTTTGCACCCATACTAGGATTTTCTCTGGAGTGGGTGCAGGGTAGAGCTCCTGCGCAGGCGCCAAATCGAATGTCAGCCCGGGCAGCGGGACATCGCCGTCGTAGCCAGCTCCAAACAGGAGCATTGGGACGAGATCATTCGCAGGAAGAGTCTCCTCAGTGATCGCGAGGCCAACGATTGCCGCCGGTTCAAAATCGAACCAATAGTTGGACCACACTCCCTCGCGTTTTCTTACGAACTCCCAAGCAGCTCCGCCGCCCTCACTCGCACCCATGAACGTGACGTCGCACCGAATGCGCGGATCGCCGTTGCCGTCCGTAAGGGCCCCCGCTCCACCTTGGGCAGCCGTTGAACCGATCCAGGCGACGGCGCAGGCTACCGACTGTTCCGCCGGGTCTGGTCCGGCCGGGCCGGACGTGATCGACATGAAGACATAGCCCTCACTCGCGAGCCTGTTACCTATGTAGTCATAGTTGTCGTAGGTCTGTCCTGCTCCGTGTCGGTGGATGACCAATGGGGCCGGCTCACTTGGCCACGGAGAGGGCCGATAAAGAAGGACATCAAGCCGTCCGCCGAGGGAATCTAGTCCGGGGCAAAGCGCTACCTCAGGGTCCAGGAGGGAGAACGACGCTGTTGTCGCCGTGTAGGGGCCGCCAGCAACGGGTGTCCCGAGAGCGACGTCTTCGCACTCTGGCGTACTGTTCGGCGGATCGAATGCAGCACCGCCTGTGTCATCAGCCGATCCTCCATCGCCCGCATCGCTCCCGGAGGTGGTCGCGGACGTAGACCCCGTGCTCCCGCTCCCGGAACCTTGATCATCGGCGCAAGCCCCAACAGCCGACACTGTGGGTAGTGAGGTTGCGGCCAACAGGAGCTTAGTCCATCTTCTGGATTGATTTCGGTATTGCATTTGGGGGCATCCGAGATGTGGTGTGGTCACCGGAGGGCGCGTTCACTAGCGCCTCGGGAGCGATATGTATAGCCCAATTTCGCCGGATTCGCCGGTGGCGACAATGTCATCGATCCCGTCGTTGTTGACATCAGACACGAGAGCGGGTGACCTCGGGAGAGGTATTGGTCGAATCGACGAGTCAGCTGGGAAGAGCGCGGCGTAGAACATCTGCTTCGGGTCGAAACCTTCATCTGGTTGATAGTTTCCGAGCAGCAACGCAAAGGCCCCTCGCGCGGCTCGTAGGCCGTATGCTGGACCCTTAAACCCGAGAATAAGGTCCTCTGGGCCGCCCTCCATCGTCGGCACAAACCCGGCGTCGGACCAGTCAAGAACTGTGAACGACTCAGCGCCGTTCACAAGCACTAGTTCGGAATCCGCATCGCCGTCGATGTCGCCGCTGACTGCTTGTGTGGAGAGCACAGGCTGCTCTGACAGCCGCGCGGCCAAGGTGGTGGGAGAGGTGAGTCCCGCGATTAGCGTAATAACTGGATGTGGCGGCCCTGAAGGGGTGCACCAATCTTCCCACGCGATGGCAATGTCTGAGTGTGTGTCCCCATTGTAGTCCCCCGCGGTAAAGCCCCATCCCGCACAGCGCACATCGATCAGCTCTTGCGCGAAGAGCTTGAGCTCGCCAGCCTCCAGAGACCACACAGAGACCGTCGCGCCTTCGTCGGACACGTGTCCCGTCACCAAGTTCGCGACCCCGTCGAGGTCGGCATCGAATACCCCGAGGTGAAAGCCATGAACCGCCGGTAGGGTAAGCGAGGCGATCGGGGAGAGATCGTGGTCAAGCACCGCAACCTCAGCGCGGAGTCCCCACTCGTTCGAAATGACAACCTCCGGAGTCCCATCTCCCGTAAGGTCACCATTGACGACCTCGAACAGTCCGCTCCCCCACGACTCAGTGTTGAACGGAGCCGGAATCTCGGCGAACACGTCCGCTGCATCTAGGGGGTGTATTGCTTTTAGTGACGAGTCCCCGAGTGTCAGCAGGCCCTGGTAACCATCACGTGAATACTGCTGAACCCCAACCACGGTGCCGATGGGGGCGAAGTACACGACGTAGTCATGGCAGAAGGGCGAGGGGAGAGCGCTCTCGGCACAGGGGTCTACGAGGGGCCCCGTGCTTCCGTCTTCGCCGCCCGCACCCGAGACGCCTCCGCCACCCTCTCCAGACCCTTGCCCCGCGGTCGCCGATGTGGCGTCGTCCCCGCAAGCCGCCACAAACGCAACGAGTCCGAGTTGGACGTACCGAGAGCCACGATGCATTGCACCCCACTATAACGCGAATGGCGCCCGCGGGGGGCGCCAAACCGTGTCTTTCCTGCGTCAGATTGGTGCTGGGACGAACACAACGGACGAGCTGCTTGGCCTCCACGCCTCGGCAAAGGCCCAGATAGATCAGCGCTTAGTATTGGTGAAACAACACCAGTCCCCGATCACAGAAAAGTTCGCGACCCAACTCTTAACCCACCACCCGCTCGCACAACCCCTCGGCCACGCCCTCGGCCAACGGCGCACAGGTCGTCGGGCCTGCCTCAAATCCACACTCGGTGAGCTCGATGCACTCGGCCACGCTCGCGTCCTCCTCGAGCGCGCAGCCCTCGACACCGGGCAGGTCAGCGCACTCGGCCGAGTCCGGCTTGCCCACGGCCCAGGCGCCCGCGTTGTGGTTCGAGCCAAACAGCCGGCCCAGCGCGATGGCACAGTCCTCGAGCGGCTCGATCTCGTCGCACAATGCGAGATGCTCGACGACGTCGAGACACGAGCGACCTGTCCCATCGAGCAGGCACTCGGGGGCGTCGCCGCCGGTGCTGCTCTCGTCACTGCCTGAGCTGGAACCCGAGCCGCCCTCGGGCTCGTCCATGCCGTCCGACGCGCCATCGTCGGTGCTCGAGCCCATCGCGGGCTCGTCGTCGATCGGCTCAGGGGCCGGCGCGGTAGGTCCGCAGGCGGTCATCAGGAACAGGGCGATGAAGGGGGCTTGCTTGCGCATGCCCGCGGCAACCGAGGGGGCTGCTGAAATAGTTCAGGGCCTGGTCGCTTTTTCCTGCAACAGCCCGGCGCCGCGGTTGACTTCGGGGGCGTGGAGCTCGTGGACACGGATCTGGGGCCGCTGTTGATCGATCGGCCGCCGGTTGAGGGCAGCCGCGCCTACCGGGTCGTGGCACGCTGGCTCGAGGTCCAGGAGGCGGCGCTGGGTCAGCTGCGGTGCTCTCGCGCGGAGGCGGTGCGGGTGGCGAACGGGGTGGTGTTTGGGACCAGGGCGGCGGCGCACGTCTAGCTCGTCCCGAGCGAACGGCCCCCAGCTGACCCACACTAGAGTCGAGCCTTGGACGTGCTCACCGCCCTTGGGGTACCGTTGGACGTGGCTGACAAGCGCCCAACGGCCCCTGATAAGCAACCGGTTTCGAACGAAAAGGCATCCCTTGTGCGTGCCACAAAACCGGTCGCTTTTTCCGCTGAGGTGACTGACGGCGGAGAGGGCAACTCACCAGCGCGCGGGCAGGCCGCCATGACCCTAGTCGCGGACTCGGGCCAGATGAGATGTGGTGCGGTGGAGCGCACGGAGTACTTCGAGGAGTTGGAAGTCGTGTGGGATGATGGCGAAAAGCGCTACTCGATCCGGGCGAGCGGCTCAGAACCAGAAGATCGGGTCGAGCTAGCGAGCCTTCCGGTTGAAATCGCCAATACGTCGCGATGCAGCTGCGGGGCCGCTCTCCATCTGGGGGATCACGGCCTTCGGATGGAGAGCGGAGGGTTTTCCCTTGTGGCAGAGTACTATTGCGATGAATGCGAGAATCGCAAGAGTCTCTTACATCGGATTAGGGGGGCACTTACCGCCGCATTTAAGAGGACCAAGCGCGTAAGAATCGCCGCGAGTGGGATCGAGGTTGAGGCGAAGTGAAGTCGAACTTTGCCCCTGGCAGCGAACCCTCCACTTCGAGATTTTGAGGAACGGCGCGAGGGTCTAGTTCTCGCCCTCGACGAAGGCATAGAGCCCGGCAGCAAGCTCTTGGGCAGCGCTCGGCCACTCTTCGATTGCCAGATCGCGAACGTGCCGCAACGCTTCCTGCATGAACTCGGTCTTGCGTTCGATCGTTCCGGAGTTCGCGGCGAACTTGTTCCAACCACGCTTGCCTTTCTTCTCAGGGAGGGAGTCCTCGATGAACGCACCCAAGTACTCGTCCTTGTACTCGTCCCAAACGTAGGCGGGCGCATCCGACAGCTTCGCGAGCGTCTTCACGGTGGATGCCAACGCCGCGTCGGGCAGGAGGTTCTCGATCTCCCGGCAGTCGAGGATGAATAAGCGCTCACCAAGCGCCGCTTTGAGCTCCTTCTTGCGCTCAAGCTTCGCGTTCCCGTCGGCATCCATGACCAGGGCAAGGCGGGCCGTCGTGCGCTCGGGCTTCATCGGAGCGGCTTCCTTGTCGAGGAAGGACCAGTGCGTGATGTTCGAGCCCGCGTACTCGACGAAGCTGTAGTGGATGTCCTCGACGAACGCGCGCCGTCCGTCGGGCTTCATGTATGCCTCGAGCAGCGCACGCAGGAGCCAGCGGTCCGTGATGCCCTCGACCCAGATCGTGGCATTCGAGAGGAACACCGACGACGCGCGCACCCCAAGCGCCCGCAGAAGGCTCTCGTCGCCCGCCTCGACCTGCTCCACCGTGAAGGTTGCGTCCGCTTCGTTCGCGTCCGGGGGTGTCGGATCCTTGCTGACCCGGAAGACGCTGATGTGGTCGTAGTCGGCGGTCAGTTCAAGGAGGTGGTTCGAGTGTGTGGTGATGAAGAAGTAGGAGCCTTCGCATTGCGTGTAGTAGTCGAGGATCTGCCGCTGCGCCGCCGGGTGGAGGCTGTGTTCGGGCTCCTCGATGAAGTAGACGCCGCCTTCGTCAAGAAAAGGGCGAAACGTGAGGATGATTTGGGCCTGCACGCCGTCGCCGAGATGGTGGATCGCGCGTTCGGTCTCGTTACCGATGCGGACGTACAGAGTCTTATCGTCGTGTCGCGGGATCAACTCGATCGATCGTCGGTCATAGAGTGTGCGCGAGAGCATCGCGTGATAGCGGTCTAAGGTATCCCGCCCCTTGAGCGGACCGTTGCGCATGGCGTCAACACGGTCATACATTTGGCGGCCGGTGAAGATGTGCTCTCTCGCGATAGCGTAGTCGGTGATCGTCGTCCCGGCGTAGATATCCCCGGGCTCACCTTCGAGCTGGCGCACACCACGGAGCATAGGGATGTACTGACGCTGTTCGCAGAGGGCCGGGCTGTTCAGGTTCGGAGCCCCACGTGCAAAGCCACAGAGGTTGCGGAGGTCTTTCTCTGCGTCTAAGACCGACTGATCTGGCCGCCCCTTCAGCCTCTCCTTGACTTTCTGTAGTTGCAGCTCGGCGGCGGCGATATAGTCACCGTAGCCATCTCGCAGGACGCTTGGGTGCTTAGGAACATCACCTGGCTGAGCGGCGAGCCCTTTCAAGCGCCTGCTCATGTTCTGGAACCGCGTACGAGCGTCAATGCTGTCGAATCCCGCGAACTCGACGTTGCCCGACCAGCCTGTGACAATCGCCCGCATGAAGCGGCTCTTCCCCGAGTTGTTGGGACCAACGATCAGATTCACGCGCGAGATCGGGACCCAGGTGATTTCGCCGCCTTTTGGCGCGCTGCCAGTTCCGGGGCGACTGTGCGTGCCCTTAGTGGCCCACCTGTAGCCCTGAACTGCCTTGTCGAGAACTAGATCGGCGATCGCCGGCGGCTTCCGTGCCATCCGACCTACCTACCAGCGGGCTCGTCGAGGCGCTACTCCCCTGCCTCGATCACCCGCTCGAACACGCCCGGCCAGACGAGAAGTACGCCCACGCGCTTGCACAGCCGGACCCACCGGTCCGGTGGGCGGCGCTCGACGGCGAGGACGGCAAGGTGCGCACCGAGATCGTCCTGGTAGTCGAGGACCTGCCCGAGCCCGAGCCGCAGCTGCTTCGACTCGCCGCCCTCGGGCAGCGACTTGATCTCGGCCACGCAGAGGCGTTCGCCGTCGCGCCAGCCGAGGTCGTACGCGGGGTCGCCCGGGTCTGGTGACCAGGACTCGAGCCCGTGCTCGGCCAGGAAGTCGTGCAGGGCGTTTTGGGTCTTGGCGTGCACACGGAGCCCACGCTCCGTCTTGTCCGGGTCGCGGACGAAAGGATCGGTTGGCTTCGTCCCCGGGTTCTCGTCTGGGCGCCGGTACTCGCGCTTCGGACGAGAGCGCGTGTCCCATTCGCCGGTCTGGATCACCTCGAACCCGAGGGACTCGAGCAGGCTGTTCGATTCACGCCCACCACTGAAGTCGGATGGCGAGAGCTCGCCGCCGGTCGCCTCGGCCACAGCAAGCGAGATCGCGTACTTCGGCGGGTAGAGGTTGCCGTCGTACCTGATCGAGAACTTGGTCGAGCGCCGTGACGCCGGCACGCCCTCGCGATCGATGCGGCGCAGTGCGGCGAGGACGTCGGTGCGCGTGATCTCGGGGATGGGCATTTGGGGGCGACGCCAGGGTCATGCAGGCCGAGTAGGCTCGTGCTCTGGCCAGCTGAATGCGATCGTCTCGCCCGTTGAGAGCCTGATGTGAGTCGGATGTCTAATCGCACCGACGAAGAGCCCGTAGTCCGGATTTGGGGGAACGCCGGCGAAAAGCAGCGGCACGCCGGTGATGACCGATTCAAACCCGATGATCTCCATTCCGTCTTCGAGAGGCGCGACTTTGAGCAGCGGGTGTTCTGCTTGGCCGCGGCCAAGGAAGAGCCCAACCCTGCTATTGGGCCGGGCTCCGTTCGTGAAGAGATACTTCACCCACGGGCTGTTTGGATCGGAGTGGGAGGGCGTGCCCCCTTTGCGGGCAACGCCGGCGGCCGTCATCCCCAACGCGGCCTTCACCATCCAGCGCTCGATGTCCTGGCCATTGAACAAGGTCAACCCCGGGCGTGGTATGTGTATAGCCTTGAAAAGGCGCAGAATCTCAGCGTCGAGCGGGGAGAGTGCGGGGTTGTGCGCATCGCAGAGCACTTTCGCGACGACCTGGTTGCCGGGGATCCCTTTCCCTTCCTTGAGGAAGCTGAAACCCCGGAACGTGCCTTGACCGTGCTCTTCCAGGTACTCCATCAACGCGCGCGTCAGGTAGTGCTCGCGGGTGATGGACTTCGAGCATCCGTAGGTGCTCCGTGCGTAGCATCTAGGGTTCTGGATCGCGAGGGGCTGGTTCTTGACCGAGATCCTCGCCGGCTGCTTGAAGACGCTATTCGCAACAAGGCAGCATTCATGGAGGTTACGTCCGCTCTGGCACGGGCATTCCCCCGCGAGATCAAGGTCGACGCCGTGCACGGTGATTCGGCCCAAGTCCCCGCCCGCCATAACCGGGCGAACATAGCGCCCGATCGGCACAACGCAAGCGCGTGTCCGATGACGGCGGCTACCCTCGCACGATGCCCCACAAGCTCTCCTCCAAGCCAAAGCCCATCGAAGACTTCTTCTTCGCCATGGAGGACTGGCAGTTCCAGCACGCCCGCAGCGTGCGTCTCGACAAGCGGATGCGGGAGCGATGGGGCCCTCTGTACGACTGGGCTGAGATCACACTGCGTGGATCGCTCCGACACACGACCAAGAGGAGGTTCGATCGCGGCTGCCTCCGGGTCTGGCCTCGCGAAGATCGAGACCCGCCGGAGGACGTCCGCTCCGTCGGGGTGGTCATGCAGGTCCACGAGGGGGAGATCGAGGCAGTGCACACCGTCGACCCGGCCGCGTTTCAGCGGCTGCTGACAGTCGCGACGGCGGGGCACTTGGTCGAGTTCTCGTTCCGGGTCCAAGGGCTGTTCCGCAACAGCGGGGTCCTCGTGGAGGCTCGGCTGGGGACCGAGCGGACGGACGAGGAGGACATGCCGGAGCGAAGGTCGTCGGTCCGTGCTGGCACTTGGTCCTCGTGGTAGTTCGGGTCTCAGTGATCAGTTCCGATACTGGCGACGCAACGCCAGGAAGTCGGCCTCGTTGAACGTGTCCATATCCACGCACCGCCCGAGTTGTCTGCGATCGACGTGGGCCCCAATAGGGCAGACCAGGTTCGTAATCGCGCAGAAGTAGTGATCCGACCGAGCGAAAGAGACGACCGGCAGCAGCTCTCGGCCGGCGCGGGTCAAGGGCAACACGCGAAGAGACCTCTCGCCTCCCTTCAGCAGGCCACCCACCCTGAATACCTGGTCCGCCACGAACCAGAACTGCGCATCCGCTCGCCTCGGAGGGCTAAGAAACCCCGAAGTCGTCCCGAGCAAGCCGGCGTCCTGCAAGTCTATTCGTTCCACGAGCGGGAAGCCCAACTCGTTGTAGGCGTGGGAGATCTGGTAGTGCGGCGGGGTTCGACTCGCCGCCTGGTCCAACTGCTCGAAGTCCACAGGCAGCCATCGCATCTCAATAATGAACGAAGCCGCCCGCTCGAAAGTCCCGGCAGCTTCCCGGTCGAGCTTGCGCAGCACCTCGAGCGTTCGGAGCGAGTACGAACCTGGTCGGGCCACCTCTCCGGCCAAGATCCGGCCCCATACTTGCTGCATCCGCTCCGTCGTGACCTCGCGCGCGTACGACCGAAAACGGGAGATGAACTCCGGATCGGTGGCAGCCTCGCCCCCCTTGGGTTCATCGCTGTTGTCTGACGCGCTCGTTGCTGGCAGCGCCTTCCTCTCGACCTCCTCCAGTCGGTGCTGCATCGCCACGACCACTGCGTGGAGGTTGGCCTGCGCCGCTAGCTCAGCATCGAGCATTCCTCGCAGCACCCTCTCCTCAAGGTCGCTGAAACCCGTGTCGAGCGGCTCTCCCCTGGCGGTGTTCGCGGCTGCGCGCTTCACGATCAACCGACGCAGCTTCTCGTCCTGTGAGGGGAACAGCGCTTCCATCGCGCGCCCAAGTCCGGGGAACCGGACCTTTAGCCTGGCTGCAACGGGAGTGACTTCGGCCTGAACTTCGAGAGCGTCAGGTTTGCGGGGGGTGCCGTCATTAGGAGCCACACAGCAAGGCTAGCGTGGCAGGGTTGGTCACACCTGTGGTCACACCTGAGGGCGTGATCGTGGTGGTCTGGCGTGTGACGGGGTGCAACAGGATGAACTGACAAAGTGAGGGATTCCGAGGGGTTGTGTGCCAACCACCTGCGATCGTTGAGGTTTCTCAGACCCCTCTGGTCACGTTCGATTCCTGTGCACCTCCGCCACGTAGCTTCTCCGCTCGCGGTGTTGATGGGCTAGGCGTCTTGGGCGGCCGTGAGGGGCGGTTCGGAGTGAACTCGGACCCGTAACAACGCGGGATCGGAATTCCGATCTACCCTCAGGGCTACCGCATTTTGGAGGGATCAGGACGATGCCGAACACCGCAAGGACGCGGAAACCCGATGAGCCTCGCTTCTCCGTGCGGGGTCGAGTCCTCGACGCGCGAGGCAAAGGACTCGCTAGGCTGCAGGTCGAACTCGTCGCGCTCGATCTCGCCGGAGCCCACTTCCTCGCACGTGCGACGACGGGTACCGACGGCGCGTTCGAGCTTAAACATCGGGGCACTGCGTCGTCCTCCGACGGCGCGCCGAACCTCGACGCCCGCATCGAGGTTCGGCGCGGCAAGGGGGAACGCCTTGGTCAGTCCCCGATCCTCTTTGCACTCACCGCGCACCATGTCGTCGATGTTCTCGTCGGCGCCGCGTCTGAGTCCTTTGTTGGCCTGACGGAGCTCGAGCAGCTACAGGCCGCGCTCGCGAGCGCCGGCGACGTTCCGCCGCTGCCAACGCTCGACGCGACCGGGCTCGAGCTGCTGGCCCAACGCGCGGACGTGTTCCCGCTGCACCTGGCCAGGCTCGTGCAGGCCAGTCGCCTCGCTGAGGCCGCTGCGCTCCCCGTTGCTCCGCTGTATGGGCTGCTTCGCGCCGGGCTGCCGCCTGCGCTCCCCGATCTCGTGCTGGTCGAAGCGCCGCAGATCCGCGAAGCGATCATGCGAGCCCATCGTACGCGGGTCGTGCCCACGCCGAACGACCCCGAGGCCGACACCGACGTCGTGGTGGCCCGGATCGCCGCGCTGCGGATCGAAGCCGCCATGCTGCCTGGGGATCCCGAGTTCCCGAGCGGACGCGACCTCCTGGGTGGCAGCGGAGTGGCCGAGCCCAAAGTCCGCACTTTCGTCGAGGCTTGGCTTGCCCACGACGGGCCGCGCGAGACGTTCTTCACCGAGCTTGCGTCGAGCCCTCTCTTCGATCCCGACGACGTCCGCGCCCTCGAGTTCACGGTCAAGGCGGCCGCGCTGACGGGTCACTTCGGCCCGGCGCTCGAGCAGCTGCAGTCGCGGCGACGAGACGGAGAGCTTCGTGCAGTCGAAGACCTCGCCGCGTGGAACACCGATCGCTGGGTTCACATGCTGACGCCGGTCGGTGCCCCCGCCGCGGTCGTTGGCGGCACCGAAGCAGAACGCGTCCGTCGTTACGCAGAGGGACTCATGCGCGTGGTGGAGGCCGAGTACCCGACGCGCGTGCTCTCGCATCGACTGGCGGACGAGGCGGAACCGCCGCTCCAGCGCGTCGCGACATTTCTCGACGAGCACCCGGGCTTCGCGATCGAACGCTCCATCGTGCCGGTCTTCGCAGCAGCCCACGAGGTGCAGCTGGACGCCACCCTCGAGGCCGACCTCAAGCGTGTACAGCGCGTGTACGCGCTGACGCCCCCGCTGCAGCGTGCCGAGATCACGCGACGCCTCCTCGGGGTGGAAGTGGGATCCGCAACCGAGATCGTGCAGCTTGGGCGGGCCGCGTTTGTCGAGCGCGCCGCCGGGACGCTGGCCGAGCTTGACCCGAACGGCGACGGCCAGGTCCTCGCGGCACGCGTGTACGAGCGCGCCCGTCTCCGCAACGGGGTCGCGGTCGCCCTCCTGACGCAGTACGCGGCCCCCATGCACGCGGTTCACGTTCCTGCGACCGAGATGGCACAGCTGCAGTGGGCGGCCCCCGTCGCCGCGACGCTGGAGAACCTCTTCGGCAACCAGGACTTCTGCGCCTGCGAGCACTGCAAGTCGCAGTTCGGTCCGGCGGCGTACCTCGTCGATCTGCTCGCGCAGCTTCGGGCGGCCCCGGCGGTCTCATTGCCCTCGGCGCTCGCGGTCTTGCGCGGGCTTCGACCGGACCTGCCGCGCATCGAGCTGTCGTGCGTCAACACCAACACGGTGATGCCCTACATCGACTTGGTGACCGAGCTCCTCGAGCAGGTCGCCGAGGGCATCGCGCCGCTACAGGCGCGGCAGACCACCTGGTCGGCGGCCGAGCTGAGGGTGCACCCGGAGCACGTTCGCGATAGCGCATACGTCGGCGAGGGGAGCCCGGCCACGGCCGTGTTTCCGTGGTCGCTGCCCTTCGAGCTACCCACCACGGAGACGCGCGACTATCTCGAGTCGCTCGGGACCCCGCGGGGCGAAGCCATGCGGATCCTGACCCGCGAGCTCCCGGCCCCGGATGGCGTCCTCGATGCCCCCGAGCACGCCGATGCCGTGGCCGAGGCCTTTGGACTGACGCGCCTGGGCCTTCAGACGATCTGCGGCGGCAGTGCCTACGAAGCCAGCGTGGTGCAGGCTCCTAGTGTGGCCGAGGCGTGGGGACTCGCCGCGGGCGTTCCGATCCCCGACGACGCGCGTAGCGTGCTTCGGATCACCGGGCTGGACTACGAGGGACTCGAGGAGCTCCTCGAGCTCGGCTACATCTCGCCGCCGATCGGTCCCGTGCTGCTGCGCTTCGCCGACGACGTCCCGAGTTGCGACCTCGACGACATCTCTCTGCTGGGCCTGACGGACGCTGCGGCCTCGCGAATCCACCGATTCCTACGACTGCTCGCGCAGGTGCCCCTGACGGAGCCTGAGCTGAACTTCGCGACCGCGACCATCGGAGGCGGCGCGCTCGACTACGCCTTCGTGCGGGGGCTGGCCGCGCTGCTGCGCCTGATGGACCGGGCGAATCTGGAGCTCGAGGAAGCGGTGGCACTGGTGTCGGGCCTTCCTACGCGCGCGATCGGGTCGACTCCGTCCCTGTATGCACGGCTGTTTCTCGATCGGCGCATCGACGGCGAGCCCGATCCTGCGTTCGTCCTCGAGGGCGGGGGCGGCGATCCGACGACGACGATGGCGGTGGTGGGGGCAGGACTGCAGGGGCATCGCGAAGCCATCCGCGGAGCGCTGCGGGTCAGCGACTCTGATTTCGACCGCCTGGTGGGCGAGCTGGGTCTGTCGGCGCTCAACCACGCCAACCTGTCCACGCTCTACCAGCACACCCGCCTCGCCCGCGCGGTGGGTGTGCCGATCGTCGATGCGCTGAGGCTGTTTCGTCTGCTGGCGATCGACCCCTTCGACAACCCCGTGGACACGCTCGCGTACGTCGAGGCAGCCCAGAGCCTGGCCGACCTGCCACTGTCGATCGAAGTGATCGACTACGTGTGCCGCCATCAGGTCGAGGAAGGGAGCGATGTTGCGCTTGGGGGTGAGGCAACGCAGGCGTTCGTGCAGCAACTCGACGAGGGGGTCGTGGCGATCGACGCGCGACTCGACGTGGGTGGTGCCGCATCCGTGGCGTTGGCCGAGCATCTCGCCGCGCTACTCGCCGGGCCATCAGACGTCAGCCGAGCGATTGCATTGCTCGGAGTCCCCGGCGGTCTCAGTGTGGCTCAGCAAGCGGAGCTGACGACCTTGCTGGAAAGCGCCGTGGCAGCAGTCGGCGGCGCAGTAGCGGCGGTGGCGGCGCTGGTCGGCCCTGATGGCGATGCCAACCTTCAGGCCCGCGCGGCCGTGCTGCTTCCGCTGGTGGCGGCCTTTCGTCGCGACGCCGAGATCGATCTTCTGCTGTCGAAGCTTCTGGGCGACCTCGGGCAGCTCGACCCGGCGGCGGCGCTGCGCCTCGCGGCCGCGACTGTCCAGCACGACGGTCAACCAGCGCGCGCCGCATTGCTCGGCGACGATGCATCCGCCCGCGTGGCCGCACTGACGCGGTGGTTCAAGGTCGCTCTGCTGGTCCGTGAGTTGTCCGTGCGCACCGAGGACCTGCCTTGGTTCTTCGAGGCACCGCTGGGCCCGCAGAGTCTCGACCCAGCGATGCTGCCGCTCGACCCGCAAGAGGACGCAGGTGTGTTGGTCCGCCGCGTCGAGGCCCTCGCGCTCGGGCAGCGCTTCCGGCACACGCTGTCATGGCCCGGCAACGCGCTGGCTGAGGCGAGCGCGGCAGGCTCCCTCGAGGCCGCTGTGGCCATCGTGGCGGAGGCCGCCGGATGGCATTCGGAGGACGTGGCCTGGGCCGCTAGCGACGCGTTGTTGTCGATGGCGGCGTCGGACCTCGCCGATCCCTTTCTCGTGGAACGCATCGAGGCGGTGATGGGGTTGGTCCGTCGCAGCGGAGTCCATGTGGCGCAGCTGGTCGAGTGGGTACGCGGGGTCGCCACCGCGGACTCGGTTCGGGCACTCAAGCGGGCGGTGCGGGCGCGTTATGGCGAGGCGCAGTGGGCCGACGCCGTCACGCCGGTCTCGGACCGGATCCGTGAGGCGAAGCGGGATGCGCTGGTGGCCTTGCTCGTCGGGCGGGGCGACGCGACCAGTCCCCAGGCGCTGTACGACCGACTGCTGGTCGATCCGCAGATGAACGCCTGCATGCTGACCTCGCGCATCAAGCTCGCGATCAGCAGCTGCCAGCTCTTCGTGCAGCGCGGGCTGCTGGGCCTCGAAGCCAGCCAACTGCGCTTCTCGGAGGAGTTTGGCCGCGTGTGGTGGCGGTCGCGGAACTACCGCGTGTGGGAAGCGCTGCGGCGCGTGTTCTTCTACCCCGAGAACTGGGTGGAGCCGGACCTGCGTCTGCACAAGACTCCGCTCTACGAGGCTTTCGAGAGCGACCTCGATCAAGGCGAGCTGGGCGAGGAGACGGTAAATCGCGCGTTCCGGAACTACCTCTACGGTTTGGATGCGGTGTCGCATCTCGAAATCGTGTCGGTGTACCAGGAGCCACCCCCGAGCGGTGATGATGGGTTTTGGCCCACGGGAACGGTGCACGTCATCGGCCGCTCGCGCGACGAGCCACGGAGCTACTTCTACCGGCGGCGGCTCGCGGATCTCATGTGGACGCCGTGGGAAGCGATCGAGCTGGAGATCGCCGCGGACGCGATTGCGGTTGCGCAGTTCAACGGGCGGACATACCTGTTTTGGGCGGAGCTCGAGCCGATTCCGTACAACGAAGACGACGACGTGCTCGAGGACGTGGGGCGGGATTACCGCTGCCGGCTGAGCTGGAGCGAGCGACGCACAAACGGTTGGTCGACGAGCAAGTCGGTGTCGCGACGCAGCCGGCAGTTCATCCCAACGCGCCGGATTGTAAACCTGACCGTGCGGGCCACGTCGAGCGCATTGCGTGTGGCGGTGCTGCGCTACTCGACGACCAGCGAGCCGACGCCGGTTCACCTCAAGGTCCTGTGGGGATTCCGCTACGACTGGTGCGCCGACAGCTTGGTCCCGGCCGGTCTGAGCACCTCCGAGCGAGAGCGCCTGGGACTGCCGCTTTCACGTGTGCTCGACGGCCCTCGACAGCAGAGCGACGAGACGAGCGACCTTCACATGGTCACCGGTTGGTACCTGGGGGACGAGGAGATCGGGGACCCCTTCGTCGATCAGACCCCGACTCAGCGCGCCGTCTTGCGCGATGTGTCACGTGACTTTCACGTCACGCAGAGCTACCAGCGCCCTATTTACGAGAGTCTCACCCCCGCCGTGTTCGATGACGGCAAGCACGCGCTGTACATGGTGCCGTACCGAACGCCGGGACCGGCGGCCGTGCCATTGGTGGCAGGCAACGAGCTGGACGACGTGGTGCTCGAGCCGGGCGCCGAACCGCCCTCTGGCGGCCGCACTCCGAGCGAAGGGCTGCGATTGTCCGAGGCAGCGCGCGCCCGCTTTGCGGAGCCTTGGGGAGGCGCCACACCCGGTCTGCGTCTGCGGACCGATACCGTTGCGCCGATTGCAGAGGCCTCGGCGATTTTGGCGTCCGCTGTGCGGACCACGGAGGCCCCGGTTGCGCTCTCGCCCAGCCTCGTCGCGACTGTCGGCGGCGTCGCGGGGCCGGGGAGCTACCGCAAGTGGCGGCTCGACAACTTCAACCATCCCTACACCTGCGTATTGATCAAGGCGCTGCACGCCGGCGGCGTCGATGCGGTGTTGGCGGGTAGCGGGAGCCTGCGGCGCCAGGTCAAGCAGTTTCGTTACCTCGCGCCCGACCCGGAGGGCTCGCAGTACGCGGCCACGAGCGACGCGCTGCTGTGGACCGATCCGAAGAACGAGTTCGATTTTCGCTTCGGCAGCGCCTACGGCCAGTACAACTGGGAGCTCTTCTTCCACATCCCGCTCGCCATCGCGGAGCGCTTCCGGCGAGAGCAGCGCTTCGAAGAAGCGGCGCAGTGGTTCCACTACATTTTCGACCCGCAGCAGGGACAGACGCCGGGCGATCCGCCCACCGCCGCGCGCTTCTGGAAGATGGGTCCGCTCTTCGACGAGGCCAACGAGGGCCCCAACGACGTCATCAAGGCGATCTTCACCGGTGGCGATCTCGAGGTCGACAGCGGCATGGTGCAGTCCTTCGTGGCCAGCGTGTGGGCGTGGCTGCTCGATCCTCTCGACCCCCACGGGATCGCGCGCATGCGGTCGGGCACCTATCGCTGGGTCGTGGTCCGCAAGTACCTCGACAACCTGCTGGATTGGGGCGATTGGCTCTTTCGCCGCGACACCATCGAGTCGATCAACGAGGCGACGCAGCTGTACCTGCTTGCGGCCGCGATCCTCGGTCGCAAGCCCGAGCAGATTGCGGCGCACGAGACGGAAAACCGCACCTTCGACGAGCTCGAAGCGCCTGCGCTGTTCGGTGGGCTCGTGGAGCTCGAGTCCTTCGACGTGGGAGGGCCCGTGCCGCCGCCCCTCGACCCGACATTCACGCTCGGCGAGCTGGGGGGAGGCGGAGGCGCTCCGCCCGGTGAGTTGACCGCCGCCGACGACATCCGGGTCGTGCCGCCGCCCCCGCCGCCTGCCCCGCTGTGGTGGTACTTCTGCCTGCCGCCCAACGATCAACTCCTTGCCTACTGGGACACGGTCGCCGATCGACTGTTCAAGATCCGCAACTGCCAGAACATCGACGGGATCAGGCGGCAGCTGGCCCTGTTCGCACCGCCCATCGATCCGGCGCTGTTGGTTCGGGCGCGGGCAGCCGGCGTGAGCATCGACAGCGTGCTGTCCGATCTGCACGGACCCGTGCCGATCCATCGGTACCGCACCCTACTCGCGCGCGCGCTCGAGATGTGCGGTGACGTTCGAGCCTTGGGCGCCGCGTTGCTCAGTGCATTGGAACGGCGTGACGGGGAGACGTTGGCCCAGCTGCGGGCGGAGCATGAGGTCGCGCTGCATCGACGCACCAAGGACGTGCGTACGGTGCAACTGCGGGAGGCCGAAGAGCAACGGAAGGTTCTCGCGGCCGAGACGAGGACGGTCACCCAGCGGCGTGACTTCTACAAGAACCGCAAGCGGATCAGCGCCAAGGAATCGCGCCACCGCAAGGCGCTGTGGGTCGCGATGGGGCTGGACATCGCAGGGGCGGCAGCCAAGGCGGTCGGCGCCTCCCTAAAGATCGTTTCCGCGAAGAAGGAGTCCATCGCGGAGGGGCTCATCGCACTCGCAGAAACGCTCTCCATCGGTGGGATCATCGCGCGAACCGTGGGCCAGCAGGCAGTGACGCAAGCCGGCTACGAGCGCCGGGGCGACGAGTGGACCCACCAAGAGCAGCAGGCGGACGCGGAGCTGCACCAGATCGAGGCGCGGGCGGCCGCGACCGAGATCCGCATCGCTCTCGCGCAGCGCGAGCTCGACAACACCGAGCGCCAGATCGCGGATGCGCAGGCCGTGGAGGCCTTCATGCGCAGCAAGTACACCGGGGCGCAGCTGTACAACTGGATGGTCGGCCAGCTCTCGGGATTGTATTTCCAGAGCTACAAGCTCGCCTTCGATCTGGCGCGTGCGGCGGAGCGCGCGCTGCAGCGCGAGCTGGTGACCGACGAGACCTTCGTGCGCTTCGACGCGTGGGACAACCTCAAGCGGGGCCTGCTCGCGGGCGAGCGGCTGCAGCTCGACCTGCGTCGCCTCGACGCCGCACACCGGGCCCTCGACCGCCGTGAGTACGAGCTGACGAAGCGGATCTCGCTGCGGGCCGTGGATCCGGCCGCCCTCGTCGATCTGCGGGAGGACGGCTCGTGCGTGTTCGAGCTGCCGGAGGTGCTCTTCGACCTCGATCACCCGGGGCACTACCTCCGCCGGATCAAGAGCGTGTCGATGACAATCCCGGCCGTGGTCGGGCCGCACACGTCCGTCGGGGCACGCCTCGTGCTCGAGCGTCATCGTACGCGGGTCGATGCGACGAGCGCCGGAGCCTACGCGGAGCAGGAGGACGACACGCGCTTCGAGTATGGCTTTGGTGGACCGCAGGCGGTCGCGACCAGTCGGGCCCGCGACGACGCCGGGCTGTTCGAGCTCAATCTCAACGAAGAGCGCCGTCTGCCCTTCGAAGGCTCGGGGGTGATCAGTCGTTGGCGGATCGACTTGCCAGCCGCGCACCGGCAGTTCGACTACACGACGATCTCGGACGTTCAGCTGCAGATCGCCTACACCGCGCGCGAAGGTGGGGATGGGTTGCGTGCGCATGCGGAGGCGTCGATGACTGAGATGCTCAACGCCGCGGCGGCGCAGGTCGAGGCGGCCGACGGTGGTCTAGCGATGATGCTCAGCGCGAACCGGGACTTTCCGGTCGACTGGGAGCGCTTCTTGCGGCCAACCGGTGAGCCGCTGACGACACTTTCGGTGCCGATCGTCGCCGACCGGTTCCCCTATGTCTGGCGGCAGGCGGGACTGACCGTCACCGGGGTTCAGCTGGTGATCGTGTCACGCAACGGTACCTCGCCCGTCGGTGCGGAACGGACCGTCGCGATCGGGCCAGCCACGGAGGCCACGACCGAGCTGGCGCTGACGGCCGACGACGCGCCCACCGGAGCGCAGACCTTCGCCGAGACGGTGACGGCAACACCGTGGGTTCTCGATGTCTCGGGCCTGCAGGTCGACGCCCCAGACGATCTGCTCGACCTCCTCCTCGTCGTCCACTTCGCGCTGTGAGTCGGCGCGCAGGAGCCTCGTGATGCAGGACGACGATCGGAGCCGCGATCCCGACGCCAATCCACCTTCGCGCGCTCGTGTGGCGCGCTTTGTGGGCGCCGCTTCGCCGAGCGAGACCGAGCCGGCCTCGGGCGGCGGCTTCGGCGAAGAGTCCACCGCAAGGCTCGTCGAAGACAAGCCCTGGGTGCCGCGCGTGGAGCTCCCCAAAGGGGGCGGGGCCGTCACCGGCGTGGGCGAGACCTTCGAAGCGCAGGCATTCACCGGTGCCGGCACGATGAGCGTGCCGGTGGCCGTGTCGCCGGGCCGTGGTGCCCCGAGCCTGGCGCTGCAGTACAGCACGGGCGCCGGCAACGGCCCCTTTGGTGTCGGCTGGTCGCTGCCCGTGGCGTCGATTCGTCGGCAGACCCGGCGAGCCCTGCCACGGTACGTCGACGCCATCGAGAGCGACACCTTCGTGCTGGCCGGAGGTGAGGACCTGGTGCCGCTGCGCGACGCCGCTGGCGCGCGGGTCATCCACGTGCGCGGACCGACCCACGTCTTCCCCTACCGACCCCGGGTGGAAGGCGACTTCGCCCGCATCGAGCGGCACGTCGACCGGACGTCGGGTGAGACGCGCTGGCGAGTACTGACCACCGCGAACCAGACGCTGTGGTTCGGGACCGACGGCACTGGGCGGGTCGCCGACCCGCAGGACCCGCGCCGGGTGTTCGAGTGGTTGCTGCAGGAGAGTCGGGACGATCGCGGCAACATCACTCGCTACGAGTACAAGGCCG
>JGI12316J15310_10000052_pt30 | contig 31129 bp, 26 predicted proteins | sample MarCyaLeptolynsp_FD_15310 | JGI IMG/M metagenome (IMG submission 15310)
GCGCAGCTGCGGCCGTGATCGTGAATCGCGATGATCTCCGCGCGTGAGGCCTCACCGAGGTAGACCGCCGACATCGCGAGATCACTCGGGCACTCACTCATCGATCATCAGTCATTCCGGGCTCGAGCACGCGGCTCAGACTCAGGTCCAGCGTGTGATCGATGACCCGCATGAAGCTGTCCAGCTCGGCATCGGTCAAGGCGAAGCGATCGCGCAGCACGACGCGCGTGCTCTGCCCCAGTCGCTCTCGGATGCGGGTCAGCCAGCGCGCAGCGGTGGCGCGATGTACGTTGTGGACCGCGGCAATCTCGTCGATCGAGACGCGCTCGACGAGATGAAGTCGCAGAACGCCGCGCTCGAGACCATCGAGGCGGGCGACGGCATCCTCGAACGCTTGCTTGAGTGCCGCGCGCTGCTCGATGCCCATCGCCGTCCGCTCGGGTCCCAAACCGTCATCGACCAGACGCGCAACCGCTTGGTCGTCGGCACTCGGTTGCCGCTCGGGGTGCCGAGACTCCACTCGGGCGAGGTCGACTGCGGAGCGAATCGCGATCACCTTCGTCATCGCGGCCAGGCCCCCGCGCCCACAGTAGCGGGCGATCCGAACGATGCCGTCCGGGCCCTCCCCGAGCATCTTCGCTCTCACGCGTTGCTGGACGTCCGCCGTGCGCCCCGCGTCGAGTTGCGTGGAGTCGAGGATGCCGACCAGCGGGGCGATGTAGCGCGCATCGAACTCCCGCAGCGCGGCCCGAAGTCCCTCGATGCACCCCGCGGCAAGCCAGACTTCCCTGGCATCGCAGCCCTGCAGCCACGTAGATGGGTCCTCGTCTCCACATGCACTCCGGACCACTTCAGCGACTGTCTTGTTGGCGGGGGAAAAGCCCGGCCACGCCGCCTCGCCGCGCTCCAGGACGTCGAAGAACGAGCGCGAAAGAACTTCGTCGTCTCCAGCCTCGTTGTCGGAACCGACGAGCGCAGGCCGAAGCTCGGGGGTCAGCGTCACCGCGGGTCACTGTAGCAGCCCGCGGCGACGACCGGCCGCAGCGACTAGGGCAGCGGTCCCGTGCAGCCATCGCTCCAGTTCTCGACGCAAGCACTCTGCTGCGCAACAACGGACGACGAGCCCGCGGCGCCGTCGACGGTCGCGGCGACGAAGACTTCGAAGTTCGGCAGCCCATCGATCGGCACGACCTGCGTTGGTTGCCCCGCGAGATTGACGTACACGATTCCTCGCGGAAACCCACCGTTGGCGTCGTCGATGTTGTCGACGGCCAGCGTCATCCCGTCTTCGGCATCGACGAGCACCGTCACGTTCGCAACCCCGGCGAACTGCAGCCAAGGGTCCACATCCGCATGCGGGTTGTCGAACACAACCTGCGGGGTTCCCCAATCCATGTACGTTCCGTCGCAGGAGAACGCGTCGTAGCAGTCGGTCTCGTCGCCCTGCAGCGTGCCCCCGAAGCGCACCAGGTGGAGATTCCACTCCTCGGACGTGTCATCCCAGGCCAGCGTCGCTCGCACTGCCGCCGGCATGCATTCGGTTCGTTCGACGTGCTTGACGTAGACCGAGGTGCCCGCCTCGTTGCGGAACAGCGCCTTGACCGTGTTGTCACCGCAAAAGAGCGGAACGTTCTGCAGAAACGTCCCGTTGTCGGCATCCGGGAGCAACATGCCGCCGGCGAAGTGGCCTTCGGGACCCTCGACGTAAAAGCGGCCTGGCTGGTCGTGCCCAACGGCGGTGCCCGTCAACTCCACGGATGGTGCATCACCGACCGAGGCATCCGCGGTATCGATCATCGCCTGAGCGCAACCGTCGCACTCGTAGGCCCCTGACGCGGATCGGTCGGGTGCGGGATCCTCCGTCGGACCCACGAGTGCAAAGACGGGATCGTCCGACGGATCGATCGGATCGCCGCTGCCGTCATCGGCTCCATCCGCGGTGTCGTCGCCCGAGCCGTCAGCATCGCCGTCAGCATCGTCGCCGTCTTCATCGGCCCCATCTGTATCCAGCCCGCCGTCCGCGGAGTCGGTACCAGCACCATCATCCGCAGCCGCATCGGGCTCGGTGCCACCTTCCCCATCGCAACCAAAACCCAGCGTGAGACTGGCCAGCGCCAGTCGGACCAACCCGTTGTTCATCATGGTCTTCATCGTCGTGTTCCCCGCCGCTCGCTCTCGGCGGCGGCCACGAACGACACCGAACGCGGGCAGTCGCAGTTGGCCGGAGATTTTTTTGGGCGAGGGTCGGTCCTGGGCCGATCCCAGAAAAAGTTCGACCGTCGTGCGACCTCGGTCCTGCGGTGTCGTTCGTGCCTGTCGCGTGATCACGCGGCAAGGACACGCACATGCAACATACGCGGAGACAGCATTGCCCCACGACGGCGACTTTGGCGAGTCTATGCATCGCCATCGCCGCGGTGGGTTGCGAAATCGAACCGGGTCGCGCCTTCGAGGATTCTGGGGACATCGATGACGGAGCGGCCTCCGAGGGCGGCGACACCGACGACACCATCACGATTGCCCGCGAGGTCGAGCCGTCCACCGTCGGCGACTGCGGCTACAGCGGCGTCTTCAATCGGTTCGACGGACGCATCTTCGACCTCGCCACCTATCGGGAGCTCTATCCGAACCTGCACGGAACCGACCAAGAGCTGCGGGACCACTGGAACAATCATGGGCTGGGCGAGGGCAGAGCAGCGCACCACTCATTCAAGGTGCAGGAGTACGCCGCGAACTACGAGGCGCTGCTCGCTGCGTACACGACCGCAACCGGCTGCGTCGATTTCGTTGGACTTGCGCATCACTACCTCTTGAATGCCACCCACGAGAAGCGCCACGGCACGGCGGCTGAAAAGGATGCCAATACGCCGCAACCTCAGGTGTACACGCCGGAGTTCTCCGTCGCCCTCGCAGCAGGTCCCTCCGAGTTCTACGACCACGACACGGATGGCAGCTGCGCCTCGCGACCGGATGCCAACATTCGCGGATTCGTCGATGACAGCGGGCTGACGCAGCTGACCATGGGGGACGTCGACAGCTATCGCTTCGTGGAGCTGCCTTCCAACGCCGGAGTCTTTGCCAAGGACTGCCAGGCACCGATTCTGAGCTCGGACCTGATGCTCAGCCCGGGCCCGTCTCAGTACCGAGACTACGAGTGGGTCATGTCGACGTACTCGCGAGACGGCAGCACCGTGCACGCACTCGTCCACAACGAGCATCACTACGGATTCCCGTTCGGGAGCGCGTTGTTCAATCGCAACCAGAAGATGTCGGTGACGCAGTTCGTATCGCACGATGCGGGCCAGTCGTTCGCTCCGGACGTCAGCAACGGCTTTTTGCTGGCGTTCCCGCCGGAAGCCAACCGCGTCCTCGATCCGATCAACGACAATCCCGATCCTCCGCCGGGACCCGGCGATCCCCCGGACACGACGGGCTTGACCAACGTGTACGGCTTTTTCGAGCCGAGCAACATCATCCGTAGCCCCGAGGACAACGCCTACTACGTGCTGGTTCACCAAAAACCCGACCCGCGGGGCGGCGCGGATCAGGGAGTGTGCCTGCTCCGGAACCTCGACATCGAGGACGCGAGTGGGTGGCGCGCGTGGGACGGGGAGAACTTCACCGTGCCACTGAACCAAGGACAGCTGTGCCAGCCCCTCGCGAACATCGTCGTCATGCGATCCTCCCTCACCTACAACACTACCCTCGGAGAGTTTCTGTTGGTCGGCTTTCCGCTTGGTGAGGGCAGCACTGAAGAAGAAACCGACAACCGCAAGAAGCTGAGCTTCTCGCATGCTGCCGATCTGCGAGGTCCCTGGTCGGTGCCACAGCCCATCGACACCTCGGCGCTGCCGGGCGAGGCGTTTCGAGCCGCCTCCGCCGGCGGTGTGCACGGCTATCCGTCCGTCATCGACCACGAGATCAAGTCCGCCAACTTCACTTACTCCGGTGGGCACCCCAGCCTCTACATCACGGAGTTCGCGGTCGACGAGACCGGAGCTGCGTCGACTGCACGTCGGGTCATGCGCTACGAGCTCGAGATTCGCTAGCAGGCCGGACACCATCCGACCTGATAGGCTCGGCTTCGCTCCCGATGGCGAAGTCGACCTATCCCGTGCTGATCGCATTGCTGCTGTCGTGCCAGCGCGACGCGACCGCTCCCTCCCCCTCCCCGCCGGAGGTTGCCGCCAACGAGCCGCCGCCGACCACGGCCCACCACTCGATGAGCGTGCGCATCGAGACCAGCGAGCATCGAATCACCGTCGAAGACGAGATTCGGTTCCCGAGTGCGCTGTCGGGCCCGATCGAGCTCGAGCTGCACGGCGGCCTCGAGCTCGAATCGTCGAGTAAGGGCGCCGAGCTGGTGTCGTTGGGGCAGGCGCCCGACACCGGGCCAATCGAGCTCGAACGCTATCGCCTCTCCGTACCCGCAGGCACGCGCAAGCTGAACCTGACGTACAGCGGCGCCATTCATCACCCGGCGAACGAAGGCAGCAACGAGATCGGAGCCACCACCGGTGCCTCGCTTGGCATGATCAGCGACGAGGGGGTCTACCTCACCGGCGCGACCGGTTGGCTGCCCACGCTGGAGGACATCGACCTGGTGTCGTTCGAGATGAAGGTCGAGCTCCCGCCGGACTGGCGCTCGCTGAGCCAGGGCGAACGGACACAGCGCGAGCAGGACTCCGACGTCGTGCGCGACACGTGGGTCGAGCGCTCGCTCCAGCAACAGGTCTACCTGATCGCGGGGCCCTTCACCGAGTACCGCAAGGAAGGCGACACCGCCGACGCGGTCGTCCTCCTCCGCACGCCCGACGACGATCTCGCGAAGCGCTACCTCGACCTCACCGAGCCCTACCTTCGGATGTATGCCGAGCTCATCGGGCCCTACCCGTACTCCAAGTTCACCCTGCTGGAGAACTTCTGGGAGACCGGCTACGGCATGCCCTCGTTCACCGCGCTGGGCCCCCGCGTGATTCGGATGCCGTTCATCCCATTCACGTCGTACCCGCACGAGATCCTGCACAACTGGTGGGGCAACAGCGTCTACGTCGACTACGAGTCCGGGAATTGGTCCGAAGGGCTGACGACCTACCTGGCCGATCATCTGCTCGCGGAGCAGCGCGGAGGTGGCGATGCCCATCGGCGCGGTGTCCTGCAGCGGTACGCCGACTACGTCGACGAAAACGACGACTTCGCCCTCACCGAGTTTCGCGGGCGCCACAACGCGGTGACGCAGGCCGTCGGCTACGGCAAGACTCTGATGGTCTTTCACATGCTGCGCCTGCAGCTGGGCGACGAGGGGTTCGTCGCGGGGCTCCGCAAGCTGTACGCGGACCATGCATTTGCACGGACCGACTGGCCGGGGGTCGCCGATGCCTTCAGCTCGGCGACGGACACGGATCTGGATGCGTTCTTCGAACAGTGGGTCTCGCGGCCCGGCGCCCCGGCCCTACAGCTGCGCGACGTGACCGTCTCCGCCGGCGAGGGCGCCACCCATGTTCGAGGGGTGCTCGAGCAAACCCAGGCGGGAGAGGCCTTCGCATTGACCGTGCCGGTCGCCGTCGAGATGCAAGGCGACGCGCCGGCGCGCTGGCACGAAGTCGTCATGCAGGCCAAGTCCCAGACCTTCGAGCTCGATGTTCCGGGACAACCCGTGCACCTCGCGATCGATCCGTCCTTCGATCTGTTCCGACGGCTGCATCGCGAGGAGACGCCGCCGGCGATCAGTCAGGCCTTCGGTGCCGACAAGATCCTGCTCGTGCTGCCGTCGGCCGCGCCCACCAAGCTGCGCGACGCTTACCGCGGTCTTGCCGAGTCGTGGCGAAAGGGCCAGGAGTCGCGGATCGAGATTCAGACCGACGATGCGCTCGAACAGCTCCCGGGCGATCGCGCGGTGTGGCTGCTGGGCTGGGACAACCGCTTCCGCACCGCGATCGCCCAAAACCTCGCGCCCAAGTCGTTCACGTCCGATGGCGTGACCGTGGCCGGCCAGAAGATCCGCCGCCAGGGTGACTCGGCTGTCATCGTCACCCGGGCGCCGGACAACCCCGAGCAAGCCCTCGCGTGGGTCGCGACGGACACGGCGGCGGCCATCCCTGGGCTTGCGCGCAAGCTGCCGCACTACGGGAAGTACGGCTACCTGGGCTTTGCCGGCGACGAGCCCAAGAACACCGTGAAGGGGCAGTGGCCGGTGACCAAGTCCCCGCTGTCGGTCCCGCTGGGTGAATCGGGCGAACCGCTCGTGCTCACCCCTCGCCAGCCGCTCGCGGCCGTGAGCCGGTGATGCGGACGCTCAGTCAGAAGGCGCCGAGTCGGCCCGGCTGAAGAACAACACGTCGCGCAGGGGGAGCTGCGATAGACGGTCGTCTTCCCATTCGACGTGCTCGCGATGCGCTCGTGGGTACGACGATGCGAGGACCGCCAAAAAATCGTCGTCGTCCTCGGCCGACCAGACCCCAAGTAGACCATCGGGCTCGAGGTGCCGGGCCACGCGGGTCTGCCCCTGCCGCGTGTAGAAGGGCTCGCTCGTCTCCGACAAGCGATCGCGACACGAGTGATCGACATCGACGAGGACCAAGTCGAAGGTCTCGGAGGCCGGGCCCAACAGGTCCGCGTAGACGTCTCCCTGCACGACTTCGAACCGCTGATCGACGGTCAGCTCCGATGACAGCGGCAAGACTCCGCGGTTCATCCAGTCGATGACCGAGCCCAACTTCTCGACGACACGCACCTTGGCAACGCGCGGCGACTCGAGGAGGGCAAGGGCTGTGTGACCCAGTCCAAGCCCTCCTACGAGCACGCGGAGCTCGTTGCCGCGGTGCAGGTCCAGCGCGCTCGTGGACAGCCGGCGTTCCGACACCGGATTGCTGCTGCTCATCAGCAGCAATCCATTGAGCTCGATCTCGTAGATCCAGTCCGCGTCGTTCTGCACTCGGCGGCGGCCAAAGTAGATCGTGCCGATGTCGGTATCGGCGTGCTCGAGCACCTGGAGTTCGGTCAAGCCGGGCTCCTAGTAGCGGTTGCTGCGATGGCCACCGCCGCCACCGCCACCTCGTCCGCCGCCGCCTCGGCCACGACCACCGCCGCCGCCGCCGCGCTCGTTCGCCTCGTTGACGCGGATCGCTCGGCCGTCGAGCGTGTATCCGTCCATTCCCTGCATTGCGGACTTGGCCGCCTCCGCATCGCCCATCGTGACGAAGCCGAATCCACGCGATCGACCCGTCTCACGGTCCATGACGACCTTCGCCTCCTCCACAACCCCAAACTGGGAGAACGCTGCGCGCAGTCCCTCGTCGTTGGTGTCCCAGCTGAGGCCGCCTACAAAAAGTTTGTTTCCCATAGCTCGATGACTTCGTCTGTTGGCAAGCCGGAGGCTCAGGCCCCAGGCGCCCCGGAAGGTACACCAAAGCCGGCCCAAACGGCGGATGCGGGCAGGGAGTCCTGCCACAGCGTCGTTTGGGCGCAAAACGGCGGGGGATAGCGCGGATCAATCGTCGTGGAGGAAGACGAACCCGGCGGGCTCGGGCAGCTCGCTGATCTGGTGCGTGCCCTTCTCCGACTCGGGAACTTCGCCCTTCCCGCTCACCGTCACGCCGCCTTTGCCGTCGAAGACCACCGTCGCGGTGAACTCGTGCGAGCTCAGGTCGTGCTCAGTGGGCTGCTTGGGATCGAGCGCCTCGGCGACATATTTCATCCGCGACGGAATCTCGTAGCAAACGTGCTTGCCCTGGTTGATCCCGCACACGACGAAAGCGTCGTGCTCGTCGTGATAGATGATGTTGTCGTCCAGGTCGGCGTCGGACTCCTTGAAGGTCAGCTCGACGACGATTTCTGTTCCCGGAGAGTCGGGCAGTAGCTCCTTGGCCTCGAGGCTCTTGATCGAGCCACTGCGCTCGATGCCGCCGTGATGCGGGTTCTCGAGGTCGAGAATCGTGCCGACCCAGTGCCAGCCGCCATCGATGTGGGCGAGCAGGTCGTGCTCCTCTTCCTCGGTACCCGCGTGGGCGCCTTTGACCACGAGGATCGCGGCCTCGGTCGCATCGCCACCGGTGAGCGCCACCTTCTGCGGCTTGGCGACGTCGCAGGAGAACTCCTTGTCGGCACTGTGGTCCTCGAGGCCCTGCTGCACGTGGACGCGTGCGATCATGGCGGCGCATGCCTCATCGAGGTCCTTGAAGTCGGGCTTGGTGCACTTGCCGTCCTTGCAGGCCGCTTCCGCCTTGGCGCCGACCGCATCGTCGTGCTCCTTGACCTCGGGGTTGTCCTTGAGTTTGAGCGAGTGGTCGTAGTGCTTCTTCGCCATGACGTAGTCGCCGCGCTGCTCCTCGATCCGCCCGAGCTTGTAGAGGATGTCTGCGCGGTGGTCGCTGGTCTGGGCGAAGCGGAGCGCCTGCCGAATGTTGTGCTCGGCGTTCTTGAAGTCTTCGGCCTCGAACTGCGCCCAGCCATATTCCTCGAGGATCTTGGCGTTATCGTCGTCGATCTTGGCTGCGGCTGCGTAGGCTGCGACCGCGCCCTTCCAGTCCGACTCCTTGGCCTTCGCGCGCGCGTCGGTGAGGTGCTTCTTCACCTCCGCGGCCTGCTCTTTGAGCTTGGTCTTGTCCGCGTCGCTGATGCCGACGCCCCCGTCGCCACCGCCTCCGTCAGCGCCACCATCGGCCGCATCCCCGCCGTCGGCCTTGGCGTCCGTCTTGGTGTCGGCCTTTGCATCCGTCTTGGCGTCGGCCTTGACGTCGGTCTTGGGGTCTTTCTTTCCGTCCTTCTTCTTCGCATCGGCCTTGGCCGGCTTCGCGGGCTTGTTGTCCTTGCCCGAGTCGCACCCGGTGGTCAGGGCGAGTGCGGCAACGAAGGCGGATGCGAGGTGAATCCGACGGTTCATGGCGGGGAGGCTATCGCCTCGCCCGGCGCTTGCCTACCGGTGCAAGGCGATATCACGTTCCATCGCCGTCCAGCTCCTTGATCGCGCGCTTTGGGGCGACCATCCGCCAACCTTGTTCGAGCAGGAAACGAACCTCGGCCCAGTCGACCTTGCCCTCGAGCCGCATTGCCACCCAACCCGACGGACCGAGGTATTTCGGCCGGTAGAAGCGATCCGGGTCGCTCGCGATCAGGTCCTCCTGAGCGCCGTCGGGGGCCTTGATCCACACCGCGCGGCGGCCCTCGTCGTAGTTGCCGTTGTGGTAGGTGGCAAACGTCTTCTTCCCGCCCCACCAGGTGGGCGAGCCGTGGGACAGCTTCTCGGAGGTCTCGGGCAGAGACTCGATGATCTTGCGCAGGCGCGTCAGCGGGCTCGCGGCCATGGTGTTCATCGTGCACGACCGCAACGCTCGCGTCGAGGCGGAGCGCCGGCTATCGTGAACTCGTGAAGATTCGGCTCGTCCTCGGTTTGCTGGTCTTCGGGGCGTGCTCCAAGAGCACCGCGCCTGCTTCAGCCCCTCCGACCGAGACTGCGCCAACGCCCGCGGCGGCCCCCACCGATCCCGCAGCGACCGAGCCCCTCGACCTGACGCCCGAGCTTTCGGCGGTCGAACAGAACATGCTCGAGCTCGACTTCGTGGTGCGTTTCGACGTGCAGTCGTCCGGCGCGGTGCAGTCGCGACTCGTCGGCGAACTGCGCTCGGTCGGGGACGACGTGCGGCTCAGCGCAAAGGGCAAGTTCGGCGATCAGGTCGTCGAGCTGCACCTACACGGTGACGGCAGCACGCTCGAGGGCAGCAGCGGACCCGCGAAGCTCAACCTGCCCCAGCCCGCGGCGCTCAAGGAAGCACTCGTGATCGGGCTGACCCGCATGGGGATCCTGCACAACCTCGCGGTGCTGATCTCGGCACGTCCGCCCGATCACTCGGACGGAGGGGTGTCGGAGTGGGCACAGGCCGAGACGGTCGTGCCGGGCGCCAACGTCGGACCGGAGCAGCCCACTGAGGACGCGCGCCAGAGCAACCCGGAGGCGATGTCGTTCGGGCTGATGGTGGAAGGGACCGAGGCGGGCAACGTCACGCTGTGGTGGGATCCGGCGACGAAGCTTCCGGTGGAGCGCCACCAGGTCGTGCAGTTTCCCGAGGGCGAAATGGTCGTGCGCGAGACGTACACGATTTCGCCGCTTGCTCCCGCGGGATGAGCCGCCCTACTCGGGCGGGAGCTTGGTCCCGGCCGACAGCGCCAGGTGCAGAGCCGCACGTGCGATGAGATAGGCGCTGATCGGCGCGGTCAGAAACAAGAAGCCGGTGATCAGGATCTCGTGCACGCTCAGCCCACCGGTGCGCGCGCTGGTGTGCACCGCCGAGGCCACGAGCAGGCAACCCACGCCGAGCGTCGTGGCCTTGGTGGGCGCGTGCAGACGCGAGTAGATGTCCGGCAGCTTCACCAAGCCGAACGACCCGAGCAGGACGAACACGGCCCCAACGACCAGGAATATCGAGACGAACAGTTCCATCGTCGGGGTCACTCCATGATGTCGCCGCGCAACAGATACTTGGCGAGGGCGCAGGTGCCGACAAAGCCCATCATGGAGATGAGCAGCACGGCCTCGAAGTAGACGCTGGTCTCGAACATGATGCCGAGCAGTAGGAGCACGCCGACCGTGTTCACGAACAGGGTGTCCAGCGCGAGGATGCGGTCGGGAAACGACGGTCCGCGAAACAGCCGAACGAGGCTGAGCACCATCGCGAGCGTCAGCGCGATGAGCACCACGGGGGTCACGACACTCAGCATCCCAGCGCCTCCCGAAGCGGGGCCTCGTAACGCGTCTTGATCTCCTCGATCGCCTCGGCCTGATCACCGACGTCGAGCGCGTGGACGATCAGCGTGCCATCCGACTCGCGCAGATAGGCCGACAACGTCCCGGGGGTCAGCGTGATCATCGAGGCCAGCAGCGCGATGCCAAACGAGTCCTCGATGTCCAGCGGCACCTCGAGGAAGGCAGGACGGAGCCGGGCATTGGGACCGATCACGAGAAGCGCGACGCGTACGTTGGCCACCAACACGTCGTAGACGAACACCGCGAACAGGCGCAGTGCGACCCCGGGCCGCGCCAGGCGTGGGGCATCGGGCCAGAACTCGCGAGTCAGTCGTGGGATCACCAGGCCGAGCACGACCGCGAGAATGATGTGCCCCGGATAGAGGGTGTTGTTGGCCAGCAGCCAGATACCGGCCACGGCCAGCGACAGCAACGGGTGGCTCAGCCACTTGCGCTCGCTCATCGGAGCCCATCCTTTCCGGGCCGACGCACGTAGCCATACGGCGGCTCGGGTGGATCGTCGCGCGTCTTGGCCCGCGGCTCGTCGTCGGTGAGCACGCGCTGCACCATTGTCTCCCGGTCGTAGATCGCCGCCGCCGTGGCGCGCGTGAAGGAGTCGACCGGTCCCGCAAACACCGCCAGCACGAGACTCGCCGCGATCAGGATGGTCGCCGGAGCGAGCGACGCGTTGGGCCCTGGTCGCGGACCACTGGGCTCATCGTCTCCCCCGATGTTCCAGAACAGCACGCTACCGACGCGGGCGAGCTGCACGAGCGTCAAAAAGCTCGTCACCAGGATCACGCTCCACACCGCGACCTGCATCTCGGGAGGCGTGGCCGCCAGGATCAATGCCTTGCTGATGAAGCCACTCAACGGCGGCAAACCGGCCGCGGACATCGCCGCGAACAGGAACAGCAGACCGAGTGCCCGCCCCTGATACATGACGGGACCGGCCGACAGCCGCCCTCCGAGGTCGGCACGCTGATGAATGATCGCGCCGGCCACCAGGAACAGCGCCGCGGTGAGGAAGGTGCTGTGAATGATGTAGAAGATCGCGGCGGCCAGGCCCTCTTGGGTGAACTGGCCCAGCGCGGTCACCTGAGTGCCGACCGAGCCGACGACCAAGTAGGTCACCAGCCGCTTGATGTCGGTCGCCGCCAGCGCGCCCAGGGTACCCACGACGAGCGTGGCCAGCCCGAGCCACCCGATCCACGGATCGGCGACGTCGCCCACGCCGCCCTGCCCGGGCCCGAACAGCGGGATGAAGATCCGAATGATCGCGTACACCCCGACCTTGGTCATGATCGCGAACAGGGCCGAGACGGGCGTGGTGGCGGCTTCGTAGGTCGACGGCAGCCACAGGTTCATCGGAACGATGGCGGCCTTGAGTCCGAAGACCACGAGCAACAGGCCCGCCGCCGCGCGCACGAGCGGCACGTCCGCGGGCGCAACCGAAGCCGCCTTGACGGCCATGTCGGCCATGTTGAGCGTGCCCAGCGTGCCGTAGAGCAACCCGACCGCGAACAGGAACAGCGCGGAGCCGGCGAGGTTGAGAATGACGTAGTGCAGCGCGCCGCGCGTCCGACGTGCACCGCCGCCGAACACGAGCAACGCGTAGGACGCGATGAGTAGGATCTCGAAGAAGACGAAGAGGTTGAACAGGTCGCCCGTCATGAAGGCGCCGCACAGCCCCATGACCTGGAAATGCAGCAGCGGATGGAAGAAGCGACCCTTGGTGTCTTCTCCGCCGGCGGCCGCGAGCTGCACGAACAGCGCCAGAGCGGCCGTGAGCCCGACCATCACGGCACTGAGTCGGTCCACGACCAGTGCGATCGCGAACGGCGTCGGCCAGTTCGCGAGGCGGTAGACGAAGGTGTGGCCGTTCGCCGTCTGGGTGAGCATCCAGATCGACAAGCCCAGCAGCAGCAACAGCGAGGTGACGCTCAGGGGTCGCTGCGCCGCGACACGAGCGGCCACGGTCTCTCCGTTGGCCTGACCGCGTGCACCGATGATCAGGCACACGATCGCCGTGAACATCGGCAGGGCGACCATCACCACGGGCAGATGGATCATCGGTCCTCCGCAGGTACGGGCGTGTCGATTCCGTCGTCACCGAGGCGCTGCTTGGCGACGAGCGCGAGCACGACCACGAAAGCCGTCATGGCGAAACCGATGACGATGGCGGTGAGGACGAGCGCCTGGGGCACCGGGTCGGCGTAGGCGACGGCGCCGGCTTCGGGGTCGTAGATCGGCGGCGCCGCCACCGTGACGCGCCCGACGGCGAACAGGAACAGGTTGGTCGCGTACGACAGCAGCGACAGCCCCAGCACGACCGAGATCGTGCGCGGACGCAGCATCAGGTAGACACCGCACGCAGCGGTCAGGCCGATTCCGAGCGCGAGCAGCAGCTCCATCACGAACCTCCCGAGTCGTTGGCAACGCCCACGCGTCCCAGGCGGGACAAAATGATCAGCAGCACCGCCACGACCGTGATGAAGACGCCGAGGTCGAAGGCCATCGCCGACGCGAGCTCGAACTCGATGGGGCCGAGGTGCGCATGCGTGAAGGCGCTGGTGAGGAAGGGCTTGCCGGCAACGATCGAGGCGACCCCGGTGGCGAGGGCAATCGCCAGCCCCACCGCGACGGCGATGATGAAGCTGAACCGCAGCCGCGCGGACGCGAACGAAAGGCCGCCCGCCATGAACTGCAGAATCAGGGCGACGGCGGTGACCAGCCCGGCGATGAAGCCACCGCCCGGCAGGTTGTGGCCGCGCAGCATGATGTAGATCGCGACCAGCAGCAGCATCGGCAGCAGTGGACGGCTCATCACGCGGAGCAAGAAGGGATGGCTATCCGCCGACCACGGCGTTCCGTCGGCCGAGGCCGTGGAACGGGGGATCCGGCAGTCCTGCAGCATCGCCGTCACCGCGACGGCGGCGATGCCCAAGACCGTGATCTCACCCAGCGTGTCGAAACCGCGGAAGTCGACCAGGATGACGTTGACGATGTTGGTGCCACCGCCGTGGGACTTGCTCGTCGCGATGTAGTAGTCGGCGATCGTATCGAAGGGCCGGGTCAGCACCGCGTACATCAGCCCGGTGAGACCCAGGCCGACGGTGCCGGCGATCACGGCATCGCGGACCTTTCGGCCTTGGCCGGGCTCGCGCGGACTGGTTGCGGGCAAGAAGTACAGCGCGAGCAGGATCAGGACCGTCGTGGCGACCTCGACCGACAGCTGCGTCAGCGCGAGGTCGGGCGCGGACAGCTCGACGAAGATCAGCGTGCTGCCCAGGCCAGACAAACCGAGGGTCATCACGGCGAGCAGGCGGCGGCGATGAAAACGAACCGTCGCGATCGCGCCGATGACGAGCAGCCCAACGAAGGCGATCAGCGCCAGCGGCGGGGGCGAGGTGATCCGCTCGAACGAAGGCGCCTTGCCCTCGACGAAGGGGATCACGCCGATCGCAATCGCACTGGCCGCGAAGGCTACGACGTAGCGAGGCAGCGAGTCGTTGTGCAGCTCCTCGGTGATGCTCCGAGCGAAGCGGAACAGCCCACCGAGCAGCTCGTTGTAGGCCTTGGCCCCGCCGACGATCTTCGGCAGCCGGGCCCGCGCGTTCGCGATCGGGACGCGGCGCAGGTGCAGGACGACGCCTACGCCGACCGCAATCATGCTCATGATAAGCGGCAGGTTCACGCCGTGCCACAGATGGATCTCCACCGGCGGCGTGGCGGCCCCGAGCACGCTCTGGCTGACCTGCAGCAGGAAGGGCTGGACGACGAGCGCGGGCGCGATGCCGACGAGCACGCACAGCACCACGAGAAAGCCGACCGGCACCTGCATCCACGCCGGTGGCGGATGGGGCTTCTTGTCGAGCTTGCCCGTCTCGGGTCGCAAGAAGACATCCCAGACGAAGCGGATCGAGTAGCCCACCGAAAAGGCGCCCGCGATCGTCGCCACCGTCGGGACCAGCCACGGCTGTGCCATGCCGGTGCCGACGTCGACAGCCTCCTTGAAGAACATCTCCTTGCTCAAAAAGCCGTTGAGCAGCGGGATGCCGGCCATCGCGGCCGACGCCACCGTGGCGAGCACCGCCGTGGACTTCATCGTCTTGGCCAGCCCACCGAGGCGGGTCAGATCACGCGTACCGGTCTCGTGATCGATGATGCCCGCCGCCATGAACAGCGACGCCTTGAAGGTGGCGTGGTTGATGATGTGAAAGATGCCCGCCACCACCCCCATCTCGGTATTGAGACCGAACAGGGCCGTAATGAGGCCCAAGTGGGAGATGGTCGAGTACGCGAGCAGGCCCTTGATGTCGTCCTGGAACAGGGCAACGACCGCTCCGATGAGCATCGTAGCCAGTCCAAAGCCGGCCACGATCAAAAACCAGAGCTCGGTGCCCGCCAGCGCGGGCCACAGCCGAACCAGCAGAAACACGCCGGCTTTGACCATCGTCGCCGAGTGCAGGTACGCGCTCGCCGGGGTCGGAGCCGACATCGCGCCGGGCAGCCAGAAGTGGAACGGCACCTGCGCGGACTTGGTGAACGCGCCGAGCAGGAGCAGCCCGAGAATGTAGGGATAGTGCGGATGCGCCTTGATGACGTCCGCCGCGGCGAAGACGTCGGTCAGCTCGTAGCTTCCGACGACCTTGCCCAGCATCAGGACGCCGGCGAGAAGCGCCAGCCCTCCGAGACCGGTGACGCCGAGCGCACGTCGGGCGCCCCGGCGCGCCGCGGCTTTCTCGTTCTTGAACGCAACGAGCAGGAAGCTGCTGACCGAGGTCAGCTCCCAGAACACGACGATGCCCAGCAGGTTCTCGGACGTGACGACGCCGAGCATCGCCCCCATGAACAGCAGCAAGAACGCGAAGAAGCGATCGCGATGGTCTTCGTCCGCGAGGTAGTAGCGGGCGTAGGTGATGACGAGCAGGCCGATCCCGAGCACGAGCGTGCAAAAGAGGAACGACAGCCCATCGAGCCGGAACGACAGCGTCAGGCCGAGCTCGGGCATCCAGGGGATGGAGACCACCAGCGGCGTTTCGGGGACCGCGCCTCCGGACGCCGAACCGAGTGCCACCAACCCGCCGGCGGTGACCAAGCCCGCCAGCCATGCGGACATGTAACGACCGCCCATCCGCGTGCCGAGCAGGGGAACCCAGCACAGCAGCATCGGGAGGAACACCGTGAGGATGAGCGCCATGCGAGACGTCGCGGAGCGGCCGGAGCGTATCGCGGCTGGATGCCGTTTCGCCAGCAGCTCCGGCGACGTTGGGCATCGACTCGCCCGAAGGGCATCGTGGGAGGTCGTGCGCGAGCAATCTACATGGTGCGACCCGACGTCTACTCGCACGGTGCCGGCGTTGCCGGACCGGCGACGCTGACGACGGAGGAAGGGTCGGACTGCGAAACCGCGTCTGCGGCGAGCCACGCTTCGGGCAGCACGGTATCCGCGACGCGAAACTCATCGAGCAAGCCGACGTGCCCCCCGAACTCGTCGATGAATCCAAGACGTGGCGTACCTGACCCGCTGTCCAGCGGCCCAGGATCTCCCTCGCTCGAATCGGCCAGCGCCCCGTCGACATAGGCCGCAATTAGGCCGGTTTCGGCGTCGTAAGTCAGTGCGACCAGATGCAGCTCGCCGCGCGGCATCGTCTCCTCGGGGGCCCGCGCGAGTCGGGTTTCTCCATTCACGCCCGCCTGGCACTGGATCGCGCCGTCGGTGTCGAGGCGCTTGCGGCACCGGGGGTAGATCGACTGGCCGCTGATCGCCTCGAAGAACGGGCTGTCGACGGTCCCGTCGGTGTCGACCTGCGCCCACACGCTGATCGTCACCGACTCGAGCGAGCCCACGAAGCCGGCTTCGATCTCCACGGAGTCGTCACCATCGAAGGAAAGGCCGGCGCCCACGGCGGCGTCGACCACCTGATCGGGGCTCATCGTTCCGAAGGTCTGTCCGTCCTCGCCGTTGACGGTGCTGTCGAGCTGCACGTCGCCCTCGGGGCCGACGAGCGCTTCGTCGAGGTGCCAAACACCGACGAAGGTCGACGGCCACACTGCGGCTGGATCGTAGGCTGGGACTTCCGTGGGATCGCCGAAGCGAATTCCCAGGTCGAGCGGCTGACCCGGCGTGTACGTCGGCAAGCGCACCCAGGCCCGAATCGAGTCGGGCTCGATCGCTTCGAGCTCGTGGGGGAGCACGGTGCCGACATCGTCGACGAACCAGAGATCCGAGCCATCGACCGCGGCTCCCGCCAAGTCGGTCGACGAAACGTCGATGAGCAAGGGATAGCCCTCGAGTAGGGTGTCTCCGCTGAGCACGTCGGTCTCGACCGAAAGCGGCAGCAGTACGCCGCACGCTGCCACGCCCGTGTCGCTGGTCTCCTCGGAGCCAGATCCAGAGTCCGTCGTCGAGTCCGACCCGGTCTCGGTGGAAGTCGGTTCAAGCTCGACACAACGGCCACCCATGCCCGGGACGTCCTCGTGCCAGCGCAGCTCGCTCGGCTGGCACTCGCTGTCCGGGTAAGCGCAGCCGCCATCGCGACACGCCCCGCCCCCCATCAGGTCGCACTGCGAATCCTCGTCGCACGCGAACGGGTCGAGGCTCGGACACCCCGCCAACGCGGCGACGACGGCCGCGATCGAGGGCCTGCTGACGAAGCGGATCCGCATCCGGGTCGAGGCGCACCTCGGTGCGCGCCCGGAAGAATACCAGCGCTCAGGCGAACAGCTCCGGGATGACGCCCTCGACCTCGCCGAGCACGTCGCCGGCGCCGACCGCCTCCATCGCCGAGGTCACCACCCGAGTTGGATGCTCGTCCGGCTTGGAGATGTGCTGGCCGCCGTTGGCGTTGAGTCCGCCCGCGCGGCCGGCGATGAGCACCGCCATGTTCTCGCTCGAGTGCACGTCGTTGTCGTTGCCCTCGGGGTCGTAGCCGTGGCCCCCCTCGAACAGCAGCACCATCGCGGTGTTGTCGAGCATGCGCTGACCGTCGAAGTCGGTCGTGTCGCGCAGCTTGGCGACCAGTCGCGACCAATGATGCACGTTCCACGCGATCGCGTCCGAGAACGCTTCGAGCGGGGTCGTGTCCGAGTTGGTCCCACCGTGGCCGAGCTCGTGCTGGTCGTTGGTGTGCCCGGTGACCGGGAACATGTTCAGCCAGCAGTGCGCGTACGTGTACTGCAGCGCGACGGTGCGCGTCAGATCGCAGGCCAGCGCCATGTGCAGCAGGTCGGTGTGGATCAGCGCGCGCGTTTCCTCGTCGCTGTAGGCCGCCGAGGTGTCGTAGTTGCTGGCGGACGTAGTCTCCGTGGCGTCGCCGATCGGAGGATCGTTTCCGGGGTCGGTCGGGACCTCGCACGAGCCCTCGGGGAGCGGCTCGAGCATGTCCAGACGCATCTCGAGGTCGCGCAGCTCGTCGAGGTGCTTTTCCATCCGCTGCTTGTCGGTGGACCCGAGCAGGTTCGTCAGCCGCGAGGCATCGTCCATGACGAAGTCGAGCACCGTCTTGCGCCGGCGCAGCGCGAACTCGGCCTCGGCAACGGCGGCAGGGTCGGCTCCCGGCGGCACGAAGCCGGTGAAGAGGGATTCGTAGAGCAGGCGCGGGCTGATGATCGGGGTGACGTTTTCAATCTCGCCGCCTTGCTCACGATACGAAAGCGTCCCGCGCGTGCCGCCCGAGCCATTGCCGCCGCGATACGACGCCGCCTGCACGCACACCGGAAGGTGCCGATGCAGCACGTCCTCGCCCAGAACGTCGGCGACGTATTGATCCGAGCTCTGACCGACGACCGTGTCTCCGCTGGGCAGGCCTCGGACGCCGGTGAGCAGCGGGCACATCGTGCTCTCGTGAAACTGCACGCGACGCCCGGCTGCCGGCACGCCGTTGCCCGTGTCCCACGGGATGCGCAGGCCGCTGACGATCGAGACCTCGTCGGTGATGCCGTGGTCGGCGAGCGGCTGGGTCGCGCGCTTGGGCGTGTAGCCGGGGCCGACGTCGTCGGGCACGAACAGGTCGGCCGTCTCGCCGCCGCTGGCGTACGCACCATCGCGGCGTCCGATCGACGCGCCGCAAAACGAGACGATGTACCGCAGCGGCGCATCGCCCTGGGCCGAAGCGCGGCGGGGCATCATGATCTCGAGGGCCGGCAGGGCAACGGCGATGCCACCGATGCCGCGGAGAAACGAGCGACGAGGGAGCGTGGGAACGGGCATCTAGTTGTCCTCCAGGCGACGGAATCGGAACGCGTCCGAGACCACGAAGTCGACCAGCAGCTCGTCGAGGCGGAAGTCGCCGGAGCCGACCTCGTCGAGCATGCTCTCGATGAAGTTGCCGTCGAGCTGCTCGAGCTCGTACCGACCCATCGCGAAGCGGTAGAGCATCGTGACGACACAGCGATTGAGCTGGCCCGATTCGATCATCAGGTCGGCGAGGCTCGCGGGGCCCTGAAAGGTGCCGACGCCGACGATCTCTCCCGTCCCTTCGATGGGGCACTCGGGGCGATCGGGTTCGAACTCGCGATACAGGCCCGCTTGGTTGTAGCGCTCGAGGCCAAAGCCGATGGGATCGATGAGCTGGTGGCAGCCGTAGCAGCTGTTGCCCTGCACCTGGTGCGCGGCGTAGCGCTCCGACTTGCACTGCGTCTCCGGATCCCCCGGCGGCTCGTCGACGTTGACCTCGAGGTCGGGCGGCGGCGGCGGAATGTCCTCGCAGAACAGACGGGTGCGGATCAGCAGGCCGCGCTGCGTGGGGCTCGTATCGCCGTGCGCACCGCCGAGCGACAAGAAGCTGCCGTGGGCGAGCAGGCCTTTGCGCTCCGGGTCCGCGTATTGCACCCAGCCCTCCCCAGCCGGCGGCGTGGGCAGGCCGTAGTGCTCGGCGAGCGTCGCGTCGACATAGGTTTCTTCGAGGCGCAGCAGGTCCTGCCACGGACGCTTTTCGTCGAAGACGACGCGCTGCATCAGCGCCGAGGTCTCCGCCTTCATCGCGATCGCGAGGTCGTACGCGTGGGGAAGGCTCTCGTAGCCCATCCACAGCGCGTGAAAGTTGTTCACCAGCTCGAGCGCGCGCGGGTCCTCGAGCATTTCGCTCGCAACCTCGCGGAGGCGATCCGGATCGTCGAGGTCGCCGGACCCCGCGTAGTCGAGCAACGCGTCGTTCGGCGTCGTGCCCCACAGGAAGTAGGACAATCGCGTGGCGACCTCGTAGCCGCCGAGCTTGAACAGCTCCGGGTCGTCCTCGACCGGCGTGCCAATTTCCACGCGATAGAAGAACGACGGCGACTGCAGCACCGCACGGACGACCGACTCGACGCCGACGTAGAAGTCGTTGCGCTCGATCGCATCGTCGATGAGTGAGGACAGACCCGCCTGTTCGTCGTCGGTGAGCGGACGACGGAACGCACGGCGCCCGAACGAGGCCACGAAGGCGTCGAAGCACGCAGCGTCATCGGGCCCGGTGGGCGTGCAGCCCACGACGAGGTCGCGCTTAGCGGGATCGGCCACGAGTCGCGCCGCGGCATCGGACGCGAGCAGCTCCGCGCCTTCGATCAACGCCAAGGACGGGTTTTGGTCCGCGTACGCGTTGTCGAAGGGCGTGCGCGGGTCTTCTGGGAGCAGAAGGTTGCTCGCCGCCGTCTCGTCGTAAAGAAGATCGGCCAGGGTCGCGTCGTACTCGCGACTCGTGAGGCGACGCAGTCCGGTCCGGCCGATCTCCTCGGCGTTCTCGGGCGGCTCGGCATCGCCGTCGTCTGAGGCGTCGTCGTCGTCATCGGCGCTTCCGTCGGCGCCATCCGCCCCGTCCGCACCATCGCCGCCTTCGCCCCCGCTGAAGGCCCCGCCTCCGTCGTGTAGGCCCTCATAGCACCCGATCGGGACGAGCAGCACCGCCGCAACGACGCCCCTCGAGATCATGCTGGTCCGCTTCACCTGCCGCTCCTGCCGACCCCCGGCATCGGGAATCGGCGGTAGTAGGCACATCGCGGCAAAACGTCCCGGATTTTTTTCGAGAAAGTGGATTGCGGTCTTGTTGGTAGGATTCGCTACAGAGTTGGACGCGGGGGACCAGCAGCTGCTCCAGGCGTGGAGCGCCGGAGACCGCTCGGCGGGCGAGCAGCTCATCCGCCGGCACTATCGAACGGTGCTGCGGTTTTTCGAGCTCAACGCGAGCTGGGCCGCCGACGATCTGGCGCAACGCACCTTCATGGCGTGCGTGGAGTATCCAGAGAAGGTCGCGTCCGCCGAGGTCTTCCGCGCGTTCCTGCTGGGCGTGGCCCGACGTCAGCTCGCGATGTACCTGCGGGAGGTTGCCCGCGACCGCACGCTCGCCAGCTTCGATGCTCCCGAGCCCGCCGGGCGCATGACGCGCTTGAGCACGCTCGTCGCTCGTGGCCGCGAACAGATGCTCGCCCTGCGGGCTCTCGCTGCTCTGCCCCGACGGCCCCAGACCCTGCTCATCCTCTACTATTGGGACGGCGTGAAAACCCCGGAGCTCGCTGCCTCGTTCGAAGTCTCCGAGAGCACGATCCGCAGCCGCCTGATGCGAGCCCGTGATCTGCTCCGCCGCTCGATGGCCAAGCTCTCCTTCCCCATGCCCGTGGCGCAGCCCGACGAGGCGCAGCTGCAGACCCTGATCGCGTCGCTCGCCGCCCCGGAGGTGCGCGGGTGAACGCGCCGGTCGCCGAAAGCCCGGGCGCGCTGGAGCCGGGGACCACGCTCGGTCGCTACCAGATCGTTCGCGAGCTCGCGATGGGCGGCATGGCCGAGCTGTACATCGGCCGCCACTCCGAGGTCGCGGGCTACGAGAAGGTGGTCGCGATCAAGCGCGTGCTGCCCAACCTGGCGCGCGACGAGTCGTTTCTCAAGATGTTCCTCAACGAGGCCCGGCTGGCGGCGGGGCTCGACCACGCGAACATCGTGCACGTCATCGACTTCGGCAGCGATGGCGGCGAGCACTTTCTCGCGATGGAGTACGTGCACGGCAAGGGCGTACACCAGATTCAGCGAGCGGCGGCGAAGGTCGGCGGCGTGGGACTGGCGTGCGCGCTGACGATCGTGCGGGGCGTCGCGGCGGCGCTGCACTACGCCCACGAACGCAAGAGTCCGGATGGTCGCGCGCTGGGCCTCGTGCACCGCGACGTGTCGCCGTCGAACGTGCTCGTCAGCTACGACGGCGAGGTCAAGCTGACCGACTTCGGGATCGCGACGGCAACCGAGCTGACGCGCGTCACGAGGACGGGCTCGATCAAGGGCAAGCTCTCGTACATGGCGCCCGAGCAGGTGCGCGGCGAGAACATCGACCGGCGGGCGGACATCTTTGCGCTCGGGGCGATCCTCTACGAGCTCACCACCGGGCAGCGCTGTTTTTACGCGCCCGGGGAGTTCGCGCTGATCAATCGGGTCGTCGACGGCAAGTACGAGCCGCCGACCAAGGTGCGCGAGGACTACCCGAAGGAGCTCGAGGCGATCGTCGGACGTGCGCTCGAGGTGGACCGCGACGTGCGATACGATAGTGCACAGGAGCTCCAGGTCGCCCTCGAGGGCTTTGCGGCGGACCGCGGGATTTCCCTGTCGTCCGTGGCGCTGTCGGAGCTGATGAACCGGCTGTTTGGGCACGAGGACTACCCCGTGACGAGCGTGATTCCGATCGCGCGGCCCGAGCCAGAGACGCTCACCACCGGGCACACCGTGGAGACGACGGGAGCGCGGCGTCGACGGAAGCGTCGGTCGGCTTCGTTGCTGCTGGCGACCGGGGCGGTTGGGGTCTTCGTTGGTTTGGGCGGCGGGATCGCGATGAGTCTCGGCGATGACGCGCCGGCTCCCGCTTCGCCGAATCCCACGGAGGCGACCCCGGCTGCCGCTGTGCCCACGCAGCCGCTCACCAAGCCGGTGACCGAGGACGTGACGCCGCCGCCCGAAGAAGAGGTCATCGTCATCGACGAGCCCGAGTCCGAACCAACGCCGTCGGTCGCGGCGACCTCACCGCGGCGCTCGCCAAAGGTACGCAAGAAGAAGCGCCCCAAGAAGTCCGACCCTCCCAAGGAGTCGCCGGATCTCACCTACCTTCCTCCGTCGCAGCGCTAGCCGACCATGATCGTCACGAGCATCGCGGGACGAGCCATTGCGGCTTGGATCAGCTTCTCGATCGGGCTGGGTCCAGGTGAACACGGCCCGGCGGAACCCGAGCCCGTCAAAGAGAATGCCGAACCGAAGTCGGCGGGGCCGAGCGCGGCCGAGCTGTTCCAGGGTCGCCGATATCGCGAGGCTGCCGCGGCCTTCGCACGCGAGTACGAACGTGATCCTCAGCCGGCGCTGCTTTTCGGGCGCGGCCAAGCCCTGCTCCGCTCCGGCGACTGCTTCGGTGCGATCGAATCGTTCGAGGCGTTCCTCGAAACCGAGCCGCCCGAGGCCGACGCCAACGCGGCCAGGGATCAGGTGACCTACTGCCGCGAGATCATCGAGGCGAACTCCAAACGCGACGAAGAGGAAGAGACCGAGCCTCCGCCTCCGGTGATCGAGCAGCCGGTCGAGCGCGCCGAGCCATGGCACCGCGACCGGATGGGCAGCATCTTCGTCGGCATTGGCAGCCCCGTCCTGATCACAGGCGCCATCCTCTACGGCGGCTCCTTCGGCATTGCCAACGGTGATGCGCCGCAGCAGCACACCGAGCACGATCAACGTCAGGGCCGCGTGCGAGGCATGGCCGCCACCGGTCTTGCGCTGCTGGGCGTGGGCACGGCGCTGGTGATCGCCGGCGCCGTGCGCTGGGGCCTGCTGGCGCGGCGCCGGACGCCACGGCGCGCCGATCGGCCCGGCCGTGACCTAGTCTGGCGCTGACGGGGCAAAAAACCCGGATTCGGGAACCATTCGTGTCGGCGCGTGTCCTGGCATGGCGTGCACCCGCGGAGCTTTCGTTCCTCGGGTCGTCGCGCCCTGGCGATCGTGCTGGGTGCTCTCGCTGTCGCCTGCGTTTCGGTCGGACCGGACTCGGAAGAGCCCACCGACGAATCGGATGACGCCATCGTCGAGCTTCCCCTGCGCGAGCTGACCGCCAAGGTCGGCGACGACTCGGTCCCGCCCCTCTCGCTCACCGCCAGCGATGGCAGCGGACTGAAGCTCGTCAGCGTGAAGGCCCGCGCCGTGGTTCAGGAGCCGCTCGCCTTCACGGAGCTGCACCTGGTTTTCGACAACCCCAACGACCGAACGATCCAGGGTCGCTTTCAGATCGACCTGCCGCCCGACGCTGCGATCTCGCGGTTCGCGATGAAGATCCGAGACGCGTGGCAGGAGGGCGAGGTGGTCGAGCGCCAGAAGGCTCGGATGACCTACGAGAGCTTTCTGCACCAGAGGCGCGACCCGGCGCTGCTGGAACGGCAGGCGGGCAATCGGTTCAGCGCGCGTGTGTTCCCGATCCTCGCGAACGAGCGCAAGGAGCTGATCGTCTCGTACTCGCAGGAGCTGACCGATGCGGCCGAGCCCTATCGTTTGCTGCTCGCCGGATTGCCCGAGCTCGACGAGCTCGACGTCGAGATCCAGCGCCGCGGCGGGGTGGCGCGGATCCGGGACGAGCACGTCGTGCCGGGTGACCTCGAGTTGGCCGGCGCACTGAAGGGCCACGCGATCGGAATTCGTAGCGACGGCCTCGCCCTCGCGCGCGTACGAGCCGCGGGCGAGCTGCCGCCGGATCCGATGAAGGACGTCACGCTGCTGTTCGACACCAGCGCCTCCCGGGCCCTCGGTTTCGGCGGACGCGTCGAGCGGCTGGGCGAGCTGGTCGCGGCCCTCGGCGACGTGAAGCTACGGGTCGTCGCGTTCGACCAGCTCACGGCGACGATCTACGAGGGCCCCGCGCAGGACTTCGGCGAAGACGAGCTCGAGAGGCTGATCGAGCGCCGCGCCATGGGAGGCTCGGATCTCGCGGGCGCGTTCGCGAGGCTGCAGAAGGACGGCGTGTCTTCGCGGGTCGTGTTGCTCAGCGACGGGATTGCGACCGTCGGTGACAAGGAGCTCAGCGACCTCGAATCGGCCGTGCGAGCGCTCGGCGACCATGGCGTGGAGCGACTCGATGTGATCGTGGACGGCGGACAGCAAGATCGCGACGTGCTTGCGGCACTGACGTCCGGCGGGCTCGCGCGGGACGGCATTCTCGGCGACGCCCGTCGCCCGGCCGCCGAGGTCGTTGCGCGCCTCAATCGGACCACGCTCTCCAACGTCGAGGTCGATGTTCCGGGCTCGACCTGGAGCTGGCCCAAGACCGTCGATGGCATCCAGGCGGGCGACGAGGTCCTCGTGTACGCGGAGCTGCCGGACGCGTCCGCGATGACGGTGACGATGTCGACACCGTCGGGGAAGCGAACGGACACCAACGTACCACTGAGCCCGGTCGAAGGGCCCCTGCTCGCACGCGCTCACGTGGGGGCGCGGATCGACGCGATGACGGTGAAGCACGGCCGGCTGGAGGACGAGGAGAAGAAAGCCCTTCTCCGCGAGCAGATCGTCGAGCTGTCGACGAGCAATCGTGTCCTGTCCGACTTCACGGCTCTGCTCGTGCTGGAGACCGAGCAAGACTACGAGCAGTTCGGCATCGATCGTCGGGCGCTGGCCGACATCCTGACGGTTGGGGACGAGGGTCTCTCGGCGACCGGCTCGGCCAGGCAGGCGGGAGTCCTCGGGGAGCTGTCGGTCGACAGCGGACACTTCCTCGCGTCCCCCTACGGCGAGGCGTTTGCGGTCGGCAGCGACGAGGAGGACGTCTGGGGTGGTTTGACTGGCACCGAGATCGGTGAGGCCCACGGGGTCGGCGGCCTCGGGCTGGTCGGGACCGGACGCGGGGGTGGCGGAGTCGGCGAGGAGACCGTCGGTTTGGGCAACATGGGATTGATTGGGCGCGGCGGCGGAGGTGCCACCGCTTCGGGTGGCGCGGTGCCGACCGCCGGAGGTGGCGCTTCGTCCCGGGGCCCGCGGGTGCTGCTTCGGGCTGCGACGGTGCATGGAGGCCTCGAAGAGGACGTCGTGCGGCACACGGTACGGAGCAACCTCGCGGATGTGGCGGATTGCTATGAGCTCGCGCTGCACGACGACCCCCGCCTGCGTGGTCGCCTCACCATGCGCTTCGCGATCGACACCACGGGTCGCGTCGCAACGGCCCACGAAAACCCCAAGACGTTCTCGAGCGCCCAAGTCGTCAAGTGCGTCGCGGAGCAGATCAAGGGATGGACGTTCCCAACGGGGAAGACGATCACGAAGGTGAGCTATCCGTTCGACTTCCAGCCCGGCGATCGCACTGGAACCGGGCGACGGCGAGCCGCCAAACCACCCGAGGATCCGGATCCCGAGGTCTCGCTGGTCTCTCCGTACGAGGGCGAGCTGCACAAGGTGATGGATGATCTCGAGCACGAACGTGAGGCCGAAGCGTTCAGCCGCGCACTCCGTTGGTACGACGACGCGCCCTTCGACATCGCCGCGATCGTTGCCCTCGGCGAGACGTACGAGGCCAAAGGCAAGCAGCGACTCGCGGCGCGAGCGTACGGGTCGCTCATCGACCTCTTTCCCAAGCGCGCAGACCTGCGTCGCTACGCCGGCTCACGTCTCGAGCGACTCGGTCGCCTTGCCCGGCCGCTGGCCACCGACACCTACCGCGAAGCCGTAACCGATCGACCCGACCACGCGGCAGGCCATCGGCTGCTGGCCTACGCACTCCTCCGGGAGGGCGAGCCCGCGAAGGCCTTTGACGCAATCGTCGAGGGCCTGGGTAGCTCTTACGCCGCCGACCGGCTGCCCGGAGTCGGATACATCCTGCGAGAGGACGCCGCCCTGATTGCCGCAGTGTGGCTCGCGTCGGCGCCTCGACACGCGGAGAAGATCCGACACAAGGCCGAGAAGCATGGCGTGACGATTGCGGACTCCCCTTCGACCCGATTCGTACTCACGTGGGAGACCGACACCAACGACGTGGACCTGCACATCTGGGACGCGGACGAAAACCACGCGTTCTATTCGGATCCCGTCCTGCCCACCGGAGGCGACCTCGTCGCCGACGTCACGCAGGGCTTTGGTCCCGAGTGCTTCAACGTCGAGGGCCAGCTGCAGGCCTACCCCTACCGACTCGCGGTGCACTACTACAGCCGAGGCCCGATGGGCTACGGCCTGGGCAAGCTCCAGATCGTGCAGCACGACGGCAACGGCGGCCTGCGTTTCGACGACCGTCCGTTCATCATCATGAAGGACGACGCCATGGTGGACCTCGGGACCCTCGACGGGCCCCTGCGGTGACGACGGCGCCGCCTACCAATTCAGAGGCTACTCGCCACAGACCGGGACCTTGTCGGCGCAACAGTCACCGAAGGACGTGCACGCCGCATCGCACCAGCAACCTCCGGGAGCGCGAGTGTCACAGCTCCCCCAACAGCTGTCGGCGTTGCACTGGGGAGCATAGTCATCGCAGCAGTCGCCGTAGGACACACAAGCTGCGTCACACCAGCATCCGCCTGGTGACGCGCCGCCGCACTCACCGGCGCAGGACGGGGGCTCGTCCTCGGCGTAGCAGTCTTGGTTCTCGGGCGGACACTCAGGCAGGCAGTCCGACTCGTTCTCGGAGAGGCACACGACCTGAATGCTCGCCGCACCGCTCTGGTCGCGAAGATAGAGGCTTACGGCATTGTCGGTGACCTGAGAGGCATCGACCCAACTGTTGTGGCCGATTGCCGCCTGTGGATCGAGGAAGCCCGCAGTCCGTAGAACGTCCCCCGCGTACCAGGTTACCTCCGCGATTGGGCCGTTCGGCTCCAGGTACTCCGATATCGAGGCGTAGTTCTGGCCGAAGACGACCTCCACGATGGCACTCGGCGCCGGTTCGGGCTCGAACTCGTACACCAGGTGGAACGATGCGGTCAGGGGGACCGGTCCCTCTTCGGAGCTGCCCTGGATGGACCCGTCGATGGTGATCTCGCCGGCGGCATAGTCGATCGAGCCGCTTACGGTCGTCAGCGGGTGTCCCATCACCGAGGTGTGGTGTCCATCGATCGTCGCCCAGTTGGCAAACAGAACCGTGTTGGTGCGTAGCCAGAACTCCCCGGTGCTGATCTTCGCTCCTTCGAAGTGCTGTGCGTTGACGACAGTGGGCTCCTGCACCGAGTAACCGCCGAGCGTCGTGTCATTGCCCCACGTCTCCATGTTCGTGACGACAATCCGTCCGGTATTTCCGTCTCCCGCGTCATCGTGCAAGGAGATACTCGATACTGGATCGATCGTGGCGGACGCACTCGTCCCGTCCCAGTCGACGGTGATCCATGACATGGCCGGATTCACGGTCGCCTCGATGTTGTGCGTGGGGGTCGTCGCCATGACGTTTTCGACCAGCCCATCGGCGATGGAACTGGCTCCCGCTCCCAGCCGGCACGAGTCCGCTTCGACAAGGGAGCACGAACTGACACTGTAGGCACACACGCGTCCGGCGACGTTGACCGCCTCAGCCGTGTCATCTGCACACACGCGGGGTGCGCAAGGGACCGGGCCGACACCGCCGATACATTCCCCAGTGAAGAGATCACGCGCAGTGCATTCGAGGTTCTCTCCGTAGCACTGATACGTGTTGGCACCTTCGGTGAGATCCGGCCCGCAGGCTGAAAGTGGAAGTGAGAAGAAGAGCGCAGCTATCCCGAGTCCTTGAAATTTCACAGATGATTCCTTTCGTCTGTGCCGTGGCTAGCCCCACGGCGGATAGGCGGTACCCGCACCGGCCGGAACGTTCCCCGCCGTCGACACCCGCCTCAGCGCGGCAGCTCGTTCCACCGTGATAGTCTGAGTTGCTGTGTCCGAGCCTTGTGCGCCAATCTCTTCGCGGAGCACTGCGCTTTTCGGACTCATCGCTCTGGTCGGGTGTGGGCCCAGCGGTACGCCGCTCCACGGCAGCGATCGCGGCACTTCGAGCGGTGTTTCATCCTCGAGCGATGGCACAGCTTCGGTCGGAGTCAGTCACGACGACGGCACGCAGGAGACCACGGGCGCCGTCGACTCTGGATCGAGTGGCGACACCGCAGAACCGCCGAGTGAACCTGCGGTCGTCGAGGGACAATGCGCCACGGTCATCGAAGATCCAATCCTCGCTTGGGAGATCTGGAAACGACTCGAGTTGCCTCCCGGATCGGTGATCTCGTCATCCACATTGGCGGAGCTCGACCAACTCAACGTGCCTGGACGCGGGATCGCCAGCCTTGCGGGGCTCGAGTGCGCGACGGGGCTTCGCGGCCTGTGGCTCGGAGCCGATGACGACGGAAGCACCAATGCGATCCTCGACCTCACGCCGATCGCCGCCCTCCCCGAGCTCGAGATGCTCGACGCTAGCTACCTACCGGGGGTCGACCTGACGATGCTCGGTACCCTCCCGAAGCTGGATTGGCTGGACATCAGCCACAGTGACGTCGCCGCGCTACAAGCGGTAGCAGCGGTGGAGACACTCGAGGACCTTTGGGCGGACGGAAACCCAGTCTCGACAGTCGACGCTCTCGCCGCCAACACACTGCTGACGCGTGTCTCGCTCGCCGACACAAACATCGCATCCGTCGTTCCACTGGCCCAGCTTCCCGCGCTTCGACGCGTGGACGTTTCGGGAACCGCGGTGACGGATGTGGCGCCGTTGGCCACGGTTCCGACACTCGAGGTGCTGACGATCTCGAATACGGCGGTCGCCGATGTCAGCGCGTTCGCTGACACGAACCTGGAGACTATCGTCGCCGACTCCACGCAGATCGACGAGCTTCCAAGCGACTTGCCGGTGCGCTCGGCCTACTTCTCAAACAACGCGATCGAGGATCTGGCCCCCCTTCTCACTTGGACGGGACCGCACCGGGTCGTTTTGCAGGACAACCTCATCGACGACCTGTCCTCCCTTCTCGACATACCTTGGGACCTAGGGCTCGGAACCTGCCTCCTGATCGACCTCCAGGGAAACCCGCTCGGAGATCCGTCTGCTTCGCTGACGGCCGAACAAATCTGCGCTCAACACGTCGTGCACTTGATGACCGAAACGGCGCTCGCCTGCGGACACGAAAAGTGCACGGGGCCTCCGCCGTAGGCGAACGCAGCTTTGGAGATGCGAGTGGGTGCTCGCTCCCTGCAAGTAGCGCTTCGGGGACGCCTGCGCGCGTCGGCCTGCAGTGAGCCTGGCGGAGATTCCGATCGGTCGTGCCCAAACTGCCATCTCACGCACCGGATCGGGAACCATCGCCCCTCCCCAGGCGAAGTCCTGGGTGATGGGACGGACGATTGGGGGACTCGCCGCTGCCGTTGCGCTTGCGTTCACCGCCTACCCCGGAAGCGCGCATGCCTGCGGAGAGCCGGGTCCGGAATCGCTCCCCGACTACGTCGTCGAGGCAGGAGGATCGGTCACGGCCGACGGGGTGTTGGTCCTCGGCGTGGAAGGAGACGTCGACCCCGACGCGGTCGAACTCGAGGTCGTCCGCGGTGGACAGCCCGTCGCGGGGAGCGTGGAGGTGGTCGATCTGGTGGGCAACGGCTACTCCGCGCTGTGGCTGTTTCATCCGGACGAGCCGCTGGCCGTCGGGTCTTCCTATGTGTTGTCCGTGGATGGGCAGGACGCCGGCACGATCGACGTGGTCGAGGGCGACATGAGCGACCTCGTCGTGCCGGTCGAGCTGTGGAAGCTCGAGCCGCTGCTCGACCGCGGAGTGGGTCGTCGCGCCTGCTGCCACGTCGACAGCACGGGGCCCGCGTGGGACTGCACGGGCTCGGGCCAGGTCGAGGAGACCACGGAAGTCTGTACCGGGACTCAGATGCAGGACAAACCGTGGCTGCAGATGACGGTCGACAGGGACGCGCTGGAGCAGCGCTCGGCGACCTTTGCCAGCGTCTACTTCGAGGTGTTCAGCGGCGTGGACGGAGCCGCGGAGACGTTCGAGGGCCGCGGTCAGACTCGCGACCTCAACGCCCTGATGAGCAAGGTCTTCCAAGAGCAGGCCGGCAGCTATTGCTTCCGCCTCGACGTCGTCAATGCAGCGGACGGCTCCCGCACCACCGATACCCTGTGCGAAGACGACCCGGGCCAGGAGCTGCGAAGCGGACCCGACGAGTCCATCGACACGTCGATTACCGGCACCTGCGTCGATGCGCTGTACTGGGAAGACACCCGTGAGCCCGTGACGGCGGAAGAGGTCCCCCACTACAGCGGGCTGCTCGAAGGGGACAATGGATGCTCGTGCACGACCGGTTCTCCCCCCGGCGCGACCGTCCTGCTCGCGCTCGGCTTGCTGGGCCTGCGCCGCCGACGTTGATCACGTCTTTGGTCGGCAAGGGCCGCTCAGCCCTCAGCGGGAGATTGACCCGCCGACTCGACGTCGGCATCGGCGTGCCGCGTGCTGACGTTGAGCACGATCGCC
>JGI12316J15310_10000105_pt23 | contig 31055 bp, 25 predicted proteins | sample MarCyaLeptolynsp_FD_15310 | JGI IMG/M metagenome (IMG submission 15310)
CCCGCTGATACAGACCGGGGCCATCGAGCCGGGGCATGGTCAGGTCGCACACCACGACGTCGTACTCGGACCCCGCTCGAATCATCTCGAGCGCGGCCTGTCCGTCCTCCGCGACGTCGACGTCGAACTGTCGCGCCAGCGCCCGTGAGAACCCAACGAGCAGGGTCGGCTCGTCGTCGACGACCAACGCGCGCAGCCGGGTGAAGACGGCGGGGCGAACCTCGGATCCCGTCGCGGCGGCCTTGTGCTCGGCCGACCTCAGTCCCGTCTCAAGCGGAAGCTCGACCTCGATTCGAGTGCCCTTGCCGACGTCGCTGTGCACACGAATCTCCCCCCGGTGGCTCTGGACGATCTCGGCACACATCGCCAGCCCGAGTCCCGTCCCGCGCTCGGCCCCCTTGGTGGTGAAGAACGGGTCGAACGCGCGACGGCGGACCTCTTCGGTCATGCCCACCCCGTTGTCCTCGACGATCAGGCGCACGTGACCGGCGTCAGCCGAGGTCGCCACCCGAACGTGGCGCTCCTCGTACGGGAGCAACTCGACCGCGTGCAGTGCGTTGACGACGAGGTTTGTGACGACCTGCAGGAGCCGGCCTCGACGTGCACGGATCGATGGCAGCTCGTCGAGCTCGGTGACGACCTCGGTCTTGGCCCGTACCTTGGTGACCAGCAGCTTGCAAGCGTCTCGGACCACCATGGACATGTCCACCGACTCGACGTCGTCGCTGCCGACCCGAGCGAAGCGGCGCAGATCCTCGACGATCGCCGCAACTCGCTCCACGCCACGCAGACTGTCGACGACGAGCGGATCGACATCCTTGGTGAACGCGGCATCCCCTGCCGGCAGCGCCTCTCGCAGCAGCTCGAGGTTGACCCGGATGAACGCCGCAGGGTTGTTGATCTCGTGGGCCACCTCCGCCGCAATCCGACCGATCAGAGCAAGGCGTTCGTTCTGTTGCAGTCGGGCTTCGAGCTGACGCTGCTCGGTGACGTCTCGGAGCGTGACGACGTGGACCTCCTCGCCACGCAGGGTCGCGAGCTCCTGTCGCATTTCCGCCCGCCGGGTCTCGCCCCGCCGTTCGATCACGACTTCGACGACATCGGTGCGACCCAGCCCCATCGCCGGGATTTCGAAGCTGAAGTCGAGATCGGAGAACAGGTCGCGGGCCTTCGCGTTCGCGAACAACACCTCGCCGTCGGCGGCGAGTGCGAGCACCGCGTCGGGCACGGCATCGAGCAGCCCGCCGAGGTCTTCGACGGAGATCGTGTCGTGGGCGACGGGCACTTCCAGCATCGTACGATCGCTCAGCGGTGGTGTAGGGTCGATCCGTGAGCGAGGAGTACCGTCGGGCGATCGAGCAGCACGGGGAACGGATCCCGCCCGGATTCGACGAGTGGGTTCGCAGCCAGCACATCGAGTCCGAGGTCGGCCCCAACGTGTACACCGTTGCGACGTGGACGCGTCACTGCTCGCCGCCGGACGCGACCGGACCTCAGCGAGCCCTGGCGTGCACCGACCTCGCCGTCTGCTTCTTCTACCTCGACGACTACCAAGCCGAGGACTATCGCACGCTTTTCGACGAATACGAGGCCAACCTCAACGGCATCGGCGGCGCCGCCGCATCCGAGCGTCCGATCACGGTGGCTCATTGCGAATTACTAAGGCGACTGCGCGGGTTCGGCCACCCGATGACCTGGTACATCGAACAGGAACACAAGCTCCTCGACGAGTACCGTTTACGGAATGACGTCAGCCGAGGCGCCGCAACGATCGACTATGAGCGCTATCGGGACAGCCGACTCGTCACCATCTACGTCTACCAGTGGGTGGAGCTGTGGCAGTTACTCGCAGGGTTTCCCGTCTCGGAGTCCGAGCGAACGACCGCGGCATACCAAGACAGCGTCCGCCTCACCTCCACATACTTCTACCTCGGTAACGAGCTGTACTCGCTCCAGCGGGACCTCGAGCGCGGAGACCCCAACCTCGTCCCGCTCCTGGCCCAACAGACAGGAATCGGCCTGGACGAGGCCGCAGCTCAGCTCGCTGCCGAACGCGACGAGGTCGCCAAACAGTTCGAGGACGCGGTGGGACAACTGATGGCGGGCACAGACAACATGCGTCGGTGTGGTGTGCTTCTTCAGCAGTGTGTCGACAGCGCGACCGCGGCTCGGCACGACAATCCGGACCGCTATCGGCAACCGGATACGGTTTGATCCACCGCGGAGTTACCTCGCAAAAAAAGAAGACCGTTCGCCCCGATCCGGACCTGGCCGATGCACCTCGACTTCCTGTATGGTTCCGCAAGGTGGAAGGGGCTGCCGAGAGCCATCCGCACGGTCGGTGCGAGGTGAAGCGATACGACGATCGCATCGCGTTGTTGATGGAGGGGTATCACCACATCGACGACGCGCGCCGAGCCACCGTCAACTTCAGCCGCTACGCCAAGGCGATCGACGGACCGTTCGAGCTCATCGTCGATCTCGGTCGGCTCGACAGCTACGCCCGCGACTCGCGACTGCACTGGTTGCCCGTGCTCAAGGAGCATGCGAAGTCGATCCGCTGTCTGAGTTTGGTCGGAGGTAGTGGACTGTTGCGAATGACGGCGTCGGCGATCTGTCTCTACGCAGGTCTCCGAATGCGAACGGCTCGGTCGCTCAAAGAGGCGCTCGCAACACCAGGGTAAGAATCGACCGGTCCACCGGCCCGTTTTTGGCCGCTAAATATTGTTCTGGTCCACAAGTGACTCGGCGCCACCGCGTGCTAGGCAATTGTGATCGCTGTTAGCGAATGCAATGTGCCGGAGCACGAGTGGATGATGCATGGATGCAGCCAAGACGACGATGGGGGCGGATCCGAGCCAAATCGGATTCCCCTCGTCGATCCCCGACGACGGGCCGTCGCTGACTTGCTCGCGCGCCGAGTTCTCGACCGACGCGCGGCGGATGGTCAGCGCCTCGGCCTGCAGTCGCAGGTGTCGCTGGAGAGCGATGGCACCATCGCCCTCGACCTCGCCTCGATCGCCGATGGCCTGACCGTCGACGAGGACCCCAAGGTCACCTTTGCCGCGGATCCCAACCGAGACGACCTGTTGGAGATGGTGCGCGGCGTGGAGCGAAGGCTCGGTTTTCCGATCGAGCCGGAGTTCTTCTCCAACATGATCTTCGTGGCGTACCTCGGGCACCTCGCCGATCCCGAGCTGCGCTCGCTGGCGCAGGGACTGCTCGAGACGTACCGGCGTCGCTCCATGTTCGGGCTGTACGGCTTCTTCGCTTCGATGCGTTTTGCGTGCGACATCGATTGCACCGGAGTCGCGATGTGGAGCCAACTCGCGCTCGGGACCCTGGACCCGCGGCGCGATTCCGATGCCGGAACGCTGGCGGCGACCACTGCGCGCATCCTGAAGAGCGCCGCAGTGCAGGACGTTGCCGCCGCCGCCAACGAGAGCAAAGGCCGTAGCAACGGTGCTCTGCATCGCGACGTCTTCAAAGTCTACCTCGACGATCACGAGATTCAGGGCGCTCTGCTCGACCGCGGACTCAAGCAAGACGCGGTCACCGTGTGCCATGCCCTGCAGCCTGTGCTTGCAGAAATCGCAGCCGGCCGACGGACCCTCGACGAGCCGATCGAGCTGCTCGAGTTCGACAGCCCGCACGGAAGCCCGCGCCGTCGCCAGAGCGACGTCGGCTCGATCGTTCGGGCCAACCTCGCCTACGTCGCGGAGCATCTGCAGTCGCGGTGGCGTGACGGCACCCGCTACTACCCGCTGCCCGAGGCGGTGTTGTGTGCAGCATCGGAGCTGTGCAGTGCGTTCCCCGGGCTGCTCGGTGCCCACGGCGTCAGGTCGGCGGTCGAGACCGCGCTCTTGGAACAGCGCACCGTTCAGGCCCCCAACGTGCTCGCGCTCGCGTTACGAGCCATCACGGCGGACAACCTCGAGATCGATGCAACCCCGGACCTCGAAGCGCTGCTCAGCTGCGAGGGCGAAGGCTTCGGTCGCTTCGCACCGTACTACCGCATGCCCAGCGCAAAGCGGGTCGTCTACTTCGGCTCGCCCGACCAGACGCTCGCGTTCGTCATCCGTGCGCTCAGTCCTCGGAGCGCGTACCCGCGTGCCCCGGCGCTGGTGCACCCGGCCGGCGCACGAGCGCTGGACAGCCTGGCCCGGTAGCTTCGACCCCGACGCAACTCGCTCGTTGCGTCTACAATCGGCTCGGTGGGGACGGGTCGCGACTCCGCGGACGATACCGAGACGCAGGCGGTGGGCGAGCCCGCGGCCGCGATCGCCGATCGCGACATGCCGCTGCCCAGCGCGGCCTTGATGGGCGAGCGCTACGCGATTCTCGATCTCGTGGGCAGCGGCGGCATGGGCACCGTGTACCGCGTCTACGACTCGCGGCTGCGACGCGAGGTTGCGCTCAAGCGACTGCGGCGCGGACGGGACGAGCCCGCCGCGCAGGCGCGGATGATCCGTGAGGCCCAGGCCATGGCCCGGCTCTCCCATCCCAACGTGGTGCCGGTCTTCGACGTGGACGTCTCGGAGGACTCGGTGTTGATCGCGATGGAGTTCGTCGCCGGCACCACCCTTCGGCGGTGGCTCAAGAAGGGCCGCAGCACGACCGAGATCATCTCGGCCTTCGTCCGCGCGGGCCGTGGGCTGGCGGCCGCGCACGCTGCGGACCTCGTGCACCGCGACTTCAAGCCCGCCAACGTCCTCGTCGGTGACGATGCGCAGGTCAAGGTCACCGACTTCGGTCTCGCGAAATCGACCGCGACGCTGATGATGAGTCCGCGCGTCAGCCGGGATGTTTCGGCCGACGACCTCGAGGTCACGGGCGAGGACTCGGTCACCCACGACGACACGGTCCTCGGCACCCCGCGCTACATGGCGCCGGAGCAGCACGTCGGCGAGATGGTGGGACCATCTGCCGATCAGTTCGCCTTTTGCGTCGCGCTGTGGGAGGCGTTGGCCGGCAAGCCGCCGTTCGTGGAGACCAAGGGACGCTCGCTCCTCACGGCTAAGATGGAGGGGCCGGCGGGGACGCTCCCCGTCTCCGTTCCGCGGCGAGTCGGGCACGCGCTCCGCAAGGGCATGCAGCCGCGGCCCGAGGATCGGTGGCCCGACATGGCCTCGCTGTTGGCCGTGCTCGAGAGCGACGGCAGCCGTCGCATCCTGGGGGCCGGCCTCGGAGGGCTCGCGGTGTTGGCCATCGTCGTCGGCGCGACCTGGTCCGAAGACACCCCCGGCGAGGCTCCCTGTCAGGCCGGGGCACCGCGGATCGACGAGGTCTGGGGCCTGACGCAGCGCAACGAGGCCGAGGCGTCCGTGACTCGGGTGACGGGTTTCGGCGTCGAATCATGGCCCGCGATCGCGGGCCGGGTCGACGCCTACGCCGAAGCGTGGGCCAAGCAATACGATGATGCGTGCGCTGCCACCCACGTGCGACGGGAGCAGTCCAACGAAGCGCTCGACCTACGCATGCGCTGCCTCGAGTCGGCTCGTCGCGAGCTGTCGTATACGGTCGGGCTGCTGCGGGAAGCGGACGCACAAATCACCCGCCGCGGCGTGACTGCGATCGCGAGCCTGCCGAGCCTTCGGCAGTGTGAGGACGTCGATGCCCTGCAGCGCAACGTCGCACCGCCCGAGGATCCCGAGACCGCCAAAGCGGTCGACGCCATCGCGCTCGAGATGGCCGAGGTTCGGGCCGAGGAAGCATTCGGACGCGACGCGCAGGCGCTCGAGCTCGTGGACCCGCTGTTGGCACGGGCGCAGGCCCTGGCGTACGAGCCGCTGGTGATCCGGCTGCAGTCCCACCGGGGCATGCTCCTGTCCGGGACCGGCCACGGACCCGAGGCGATCACGCTGCTGCGCGATGTGCTTCCCCGCGCCATCGAGCTGGGCATGTGGGAGTCCGTGATCTACGTGTCGCTGCACCTGTCCGCGCTGTTGACCGACGTCGACGTCCAGCTGGACCACGCGGAGTGGCTCGCCCGTGCCGCGCTTGCGCACGTGCAGCGGGTGGATCCGGAGAGTCTGTGGACCGCCAAAGCCTACGAGCGCCTCGGCGCCATCGCGCTCGAGCGTGGCAACCTCGACGAAGCCGAGTCGCAGCTGGCTCGAGGACTCGAGCTGCGTCAGCGGATCGGCACCGATGACCCCGGCACCGCCGGATCCCTGCGTCAGCTCGCGAGCGTACAGGGAAAAATGGGGCGCTACGACGAGGCCAAGGGCAACCTCGCGGAGGCGACCGAAGTCAGCGGGCGCGTGCTCGGCGAAACGCACCCGCTCGTCGCCTCGCTCCTGATGACCAACGCGATCATGCACGGTCGATCCAAGGACTACGAAGGTGCGGCCGAGCTGTTTCAGCGTGCCTTGGCCGTGCAAGAAGCCGTGGACGGCGGGGAATCGGAGTCGACCGCAAGGATTCGCATCAACCTCGCCACGGCCCAGAACAACCTCGGTCAGTTCGAACAGGCGCTCCGCAACCTCGAGCTCGCCCAGGGGCCGATCGAGGCCGCGCTCGGCCCGGAACACCACCGCGTGGCCGAGGTCCTTCACGCCCGCGCCATGGTCTACGTGCGCTCCGACGACGCGGCCAAGGCCATCCCGCTGCTCGAGCGCACGATCGAGATCTTCGACAAGACCTTCGGATCCGAACACCCCGCGCTGGGGACGTTTCAGTACAACTACGCCGACTCGTTGCGTCGCGAGCAGCGATTCGACGAAGCAAAAACTGCCCTGGAGCGCTCGCTCGCCGTGCGCCGCAACGCCAAAGCCCCGCCCGAGATCGTGGCCGATACAGCGCGCCTGCTGGCGAAGGTCCGCATCACCCTTGGCGCCGACGCCGACGAATCACGCACCCTGCTCGACGAGGCGATCGATCTCTACGGCAAGGCGGAGATCGACACCAAGGACGACATCGACGAGGCGCGCGAGCTGCTCGCGCAGCTCGGGGGACCCACCCCGTGAGGACCCGACGCCGCTACCGTTCACTGATCCGACAGACGCTGCACTACCTCAGTCGGCCACACGAAGCGATCGCCCGCGCGCCGATCGAGCGTGCGGCAGCGTGGCGCGCCGATGCGCTCGAGCCATCGCAGTGGCGTGAGGTCCTGGACGACGCGGCACTCACCGAGCTCGAGCGGGCGCTCGAGATTGCACGACGGACGGGGTTGCCGGTCGCCGCCTTGCGCCGCTCCGACTTCCCCTTGCCGTCGCTCACCGCCGACGTCGACCGCTGGCGCCGCGAGCTTGCCGACGGCCGGGGCTTCGTCGTGCTGCGGGGCGTTCCCGTCGACCGATGGTCGCGCGCCGACACCGAGGCGTTCTTTTGGTGCCTCGGTCTGCATCTGGGGATTCCCGGCGCCCAAAATCCGGGCGGCGACCTGCTCGGGCACGTGAGGGACGAGGGCGCACCGGTGGGCAAGGTCCGGCAGTACCGGACGAACGAGGCGATCGGCTTTCACTGCGACACCGCCGACGTCGTTGGCCTGCTGTGCCTTCACGCCGCCCGGCGGGGCGGCCAGAGTCGCATCGCCAGCTCGGTCACCGTCTACAACACTCTGCTCGAGCACCACGCCGAGCTCGTCGACGTGCTGTACGAGCCGTTCGATCTCGACACCCGCGGTGACGGCGGCCTGACGCGGATTCCGGTGATCCCGTGCCGCTACGCGGCGGGACGACTGCGTACCTTCTTTCATGGGCCGTACTTTCGGTCGGCCCCCGAGCAACCCGGCGCCGCGCCGCTCACCGATCGCAAGCGGGCGGCCCTCGATACGTACGAGTCGGTGCTCGAAAGCCCCGGCCTTGCGCTCTCGATGGACCTCGAGCCCGGCGACATTCAGCTGGTCAACAACCACGTCCTCGTGCACAGCCGCGCCGAGTACGAGGACGACGAGGACCCGGAGCGACGTCGCCACCTGCTTCGGCTGTGGCTGTCGCTCAACGAGCCGCAACCGCTGGCGGCACGCCTCAGTGCACTGGGCAGCGGCCTGCGGGTGCTCGAGGGCGCAGGCCGCCAGTGGCTCGGCCGACGGCGCTAGGCTAGCGGGGTGTCCCTAGTCCGTCATTTGGGCGTGGATCTCGTCGTGCGGGACGTCTTTGATCTTCTTGGACACGATCCACAGATGGCCGAACGGGTCTGCCACCCGTCCCTCGCGGTTGCCGTAGAAACGGTCGCCGACGGGGATCTTGAGCTCGCCGCCGGCCTCGACCAGTGCGGCGGCGGCCGCGTCCGGATCGTCGACCATCACGTGCAGCATCACCGGTGAGTCGCCGATCTCTTTGGGACAGCGGTTGTACTCGGGGTCGCGCTCGGTCACCGCGAAGACCGCTCCGCGGATCGAGAGCGCCGCGTGCACCACCTTGTCGCTCGGAGTTGCGAAGCGCTCGAGCAGCTTGGCCCCGAAGACCCGCTCGTACAAAGCGATGGCGGCGTCCGCCCCGTCGACGACGAGGCGTGGCGTGAGAATGGGGTCCGACATGCCCCGATGCTCGCCGATCGGCGCTCGGGCGTCTTGTACGAAAAGACCACCCCAGCTCAGACGTGGTGGCGCATCGCCGGATTCCGGTCGCGGTACTGGCCCGGCGACATGCCCGCGAGGGCGGAAAACTCGTGCCCGAGGTGCGCCTGGTCGAAGTAACCGCTGGCCAACGCCACGTCCGTCAGGGGCAAACCGGTGCTCAGCGCATCGAGAGCCCGCTGCAGTCGAATCACGCGCACCATCGGCTTGGGCGCCAGACCGAGCTCGGCGCAGAAGTGGCGACGCAGCCGACGCGCGGTGACGCCAAGCGTCTCGGCGATCGAGCCGATCTCGGTCGCCCCTGCATGCATGCGGCGCAGCGCCTCGAGCACCAGGCCGTCCTTGCTTCGCCCGGTGCCGGCGACCCGTCGCACGAGCGCCTCCTCGGCCCGCAGCAGACGTGCCTCGGGCGTCGGCTCGGCGCGTAGCTGCTCGACCAGTCGCTCGCCTTCACCCCGTCCCCACACGTCGTCCAGCCCCACGTGGGTATCGGCCAGCGCGTCCTGGGCGATCCCCAGCACCACCCGCGCCGCCCCGGGCTCGAACACGATGCCGACGACGGCCCGCTGATCGACGCGCTCGAGGCCGCACGGTCGCGCGTGGGTGCCGTGCACCACGGCCGCCGGCAGCCGTCGCTCGTCGAACGAAGGGGCCTCGAACGCGTGCAGATGATCCGCCGCGAGGTTGATCAAGATCTGCGTCGTCCCCGAAGGCAACCGGGTCTCGTAGCCCGCCGCTCCCGGAGTCCGTGCTTCCCACAGCGACCGCACCACGCCCTGCAGCGAGGGGTGGTGCGGCGGGCGAGCGGAAAACTCCACCCGCCCATTGTAGCCCGGCCGCTACGGACAGGCGTCCGACTCGATGCAGGTCGCGTTGCCGGGCGCACGGATGCAGTCGAGCTGCTCTTCCACGGTACCCAGCAGGCAGGCCTCGAAGTCCGCCGCGTCGCGCAGAACCTCCCACGTCTCATACTCGTCGATGCACTTGTCGTCCTGCACCGACGCTTGAATGATGACCGATCCGTCGGCGAGCACCTCGAGCCAATGGTATCGGGAGTACTGCTGCCCGGGCTCGACCGCGACGCGATACAAGCCGACGGCCCCGTCGCGCAGCCCCTCGAGAATGCACGTCGCGGCCTCGGGGTTTTCGAACCCGAACGGCCCCTCGTCGAACTCGTTGAGCGACGGGTCGTTGACCTCGAGCACGTCGCACGCCTCGGGGGAGCCGCATTCGAGCGGAATGAACTCCTCCTCGAAGCACAGCACGGCAACATCGTGGCACTCGGCGTTGGACCCGGTGTCGGTCCCGGTGTCCTCGCCGGGCTCACCCGTGTCGGTGCTCGGGTCGCCCGTCTCGGCCGGTGGATCGCCGGTCTCGGTGCCGGGCTCGCCGGTCTCCTCGCTCGGCGCCTCACCCGTTTCGGCCGGAGTCTCGCCGGTTTCCATCGCTTGCCCACCGGTCGTCGCCGCCGCGGTGGTCATCTCGTCATCGTCGTCGTCAGCGGGACAGCCGGCGCCCATCGCCAGCGTCGCGCCCAAAGCAAAGGCCAGGGAAGTCATACGCATGTCTTACGTGTGACCCCTGGCCCAAAACCGATCGGTCTAAAAGCCGGGCAGAGGCGGCCGATCAGCCCTGTGGGCACGGGAAAATCGCGTCGATCGCCGCGACTGCCCCCTCCAGATCCGCCGCCGTCGGCGCCTCGTTGTTCCAAAACGCCGCGAGCGTGGACGCTTCGGCCGCCCCGCGCTCGCCCGCCTCGAAGTCGAGGACCGGTCCGGCGATCTGCAGCCACGCCAGACTCGCCTCGGCCTCGACCCCGCAGACGGCGTCATGCTGCTCGATGCGATCCCGAACGAGGCGCGCGTAGCCGTACCACAGCGCATTGTCGAGCTGCTCGAGCGCGTCGGAGAGCAAGCGCTCGCCTTCCTCGGGCAGATCGTCGCGGGTCGGGTATTCCTCGATCGGATACGCCTCGCGCCAGCACCGAACGGCGGAGAAGCCGTCGAAGATCCGTTCGTGCGCCATGTCGCTGAGCGCCCGGACCTCCTCGGACAGGCCGATACCGCCGGCGCGATCGAACCCGCCGGTGTAGTAGGCCCAGCTGCTGTCGCAGTCCTTGGCCTTGGTGATGCAGGTGTTGGCCTCCTTGTACGTGGACAAGAAGAGGAACCACATCACCGCCGCATCGATCTGAGCCACGGCGATCTCCGGCGCGCCGTCTTCGTCGATGCCGGCGACGAATGCCGCATCGATGATCGGGCTGATCTTGGCCGGTCCGGCGCATCGATCGGGGTACTTGCCGACATTGGTCAGCGACGAGCACTGCTTGTCGTCCTCGAAGTCGGGGTCGAAATCCGACATCGGGATCGCCGGGTAGTGCAGGTCTTCGCGTCGAAGCACGCGTGACTCGAGCCCCTCGTCGAGCGCGTACTCGGTGCGGGCCATGACGAAGGCGTCCGACGTGGGGTCGGCGAGCAGGTCCATCATCGTCTCGAAGGCCTCCACGCGAGCGATCGAGCTCGGCGTGTCGGCCACGAGGTGATAGGTGCCGTCGTCGACCATGCAGGCCGGATACGGATCGCTGTCGTTGCCCGGCACGAAGTCCGTCGCTGCCGGAGCGCAGGTCGACTCGTCCGCCGCGGCGAAAGTCGCCTCCGGCATCGGCTCACAGGCCTCGCCGCCGTCGTCCTCGCCCATGTTGGCGTCGTCTCCGCTGTCGTCCTCACCCTCGCAGGCAGGCGCGAGTCCGAGCACCAGCGCGCACATCCATCCCAAAGATCTCGTTGTCACGGCCACTCCAATCCCCCCATCCCTCCTCGGGGGGAGTCCCCGGTCAGGATGCTGGGGACCGTCCCAACCCGGTAGAAGCCATCCCCTGAACGCGGTGCGTCGGTCCCCCTAGTCCGATTAGGGGGATCCCCCTAGTCATGGGTCCTACACCCACCTACGTGCACGAATTCGGCATTTCGCGGTAAGCGCTGTGTTGTTGGCGCCGGCCGCGAACGCTAGAATCCTCAGTGATGAAACTCAAGGGTCTGGGGTTCTCGCTGTTGTTCGCCGTTGGATGCGCTGGTGCGCCGGAGGCCGCTTCGACCGCTCCGAGCGAGCCGGCCGCGGAGCCGGCCCAAGCACAGACCACGGAGCGGGAGTCGGTCTCGCGGGCGCTCGAGCTCTACGCCGCCGAGGATTACGACGCAGCCGCCGTCGCGTTCGGGGAGGCCTACGCCGAGGATCCCGACGCAAGTCTGCTGTTTGCTCGGGCCCAATCGCTGCGCCTCGCTGGGCAGTGTGCGGAGGCCCGCGTGCTGTACGACCAGTTCCTCGCAAGCAGCACCGATCCCACCCAGCGCAATGCGGTGCAGCAGCTCGCGGACGACTGCGCCACGCCAGGCGCAACCGCGGCTCCCGACGACACCCAGGTCGCCGCCCGCTGACGATCACATATCGGCGCTGACGAGCCCGAGCCGAATCGCGTGCCGCACGAGACCCGCCACGTTGCGGGTGTCGAGCTTGGCCATGATGCGACCGCGATGACCCTCGACCGTCTTGACCGACAGCTCCAGGTCTCGCGCGATCTCGGGGCTGCTGCGCCCTTCCGCGACCAGCTTGAGGATCTGGCGCTCGCGCGGGGTCAGCTCGGTGCCGGCACGGTCGTTGACGCCGGTCTTGGCCGCGCGTCGTGAATCGTCGAGCACGATGCGAGCGACCTGGGGCGAAAAGAACGCGCTGCCGGACGCGACCGCCTTGATCGCGGCGACCAGATCCGAAAGCCCCTGCCCCTTGAGCAAGTAGCCCTCGGCGCCCGCTCGAATCGCGGGCCGAACGTGCTCCTCGGTCGAGTACATCGACAAAATCAGCACGTGCGTCTCGGGCAGGGCCTCGCGAATCGCCTTGGTCGCATCGACCCCGTTGAGCTGCGGCATGTTGAGGTCCATGCACACGACATTGGGGCGCAAAGCCTTGGCGATCTCCACCGCCTGCTTGCCATCGTGCGCTTCACCGACCACGACGACGTCGTCTCGGCCGTCCAACAGAGCCTTGAGGCCCTCCCGGACGATGGTGTGGTCCTCGGCGAGCAGGACGCGGATCGGCTCCGTCACCCCTCGAATGTAGCACGAAGGGCGCGTTTCACACGTCGGGCGCGACCGGCAGGACCGCACGAACGGCGGCCCCCTGCCCCGGCGCCGACTCCAGGACGAGCGTTCCGCCCAGCAACTCCACGCGCTCCCGCATGCCGACCAGGCCCCGACTACGCCCGATTTTCACGTCGTCGGGGTCGAAGCCTCGTCCGTCGTCGACGACTGTGACGTGCACCTTGTCCTCGAGCCGACGCACCCGAACCCGCACCTCGGACGCCTGGGCGTGCCGGGTGATGTTGGTCATCGCTTCCTGGACCAAACGATACGCAGTCGACTCGAGCGCGGGCGTCAGCGGCTGATCATCGAGCTCGACGGCACAGTCGACCGTGATCCCGAGAGCCTCGGCCGCATCCAAGCACGCGCGATCGATCGCCTCGGCGAGCCCCACGTCGTCGAGCACCGCGGGCCCCAGCGTGTTGACCGCCCGCCGGATCTCCTCGAGCGTGGCGTCGACCATGGTCAGCGTGCGCGCGGCGAGGTCGGTGCCCTTCTGGTCGTCGCCGTGCTTGGCCATCAGGTCGCCGATCAGCTGCATGTGAATCCGAATCGCGGTGAGCGACTGTCCGGCGGAGTCGTGGAGCTCGCGGGCGATCGCCCGGCGCTCGGCCTCCTGCATGCTCACGGCGCGGGCCGAGAGCTCCCGCAAGCCTTGCTCCTTTTCCTGGAGCTCCCGCAGCGCGCGCGACAGCTCGGACGAGCGCGTCTCCACCGTCTGCTCCAGGTTTTCGTTGAGGGACGCCAGCGCAAGCTGAGACTCGCGCAGCCGATCGAGCAGGCTTCGCACGCGGTCCTCGGCGCTGCCCATGGCGCGCAGCGGCAGCCAGTACATCAGCCCCGCGAGCAGCAAGCCGAGCGCCCCGAACGGCAGCAGCATCTGGAGCGCCTCACGGCGCACCTCGGACGCATCGATGGCGACCCACACCGCACCGACGGTCTCGTCCGCGAGCACGACCGGCGCGGACTGCCAAAACAACGGCTGCTTCGAAAGCTTGGCGCGTCGCTCGGGCTCGTCCGGATCGATGAGCCGGCCGTCCGCGTCCACCACGTCGATGCGCACGATGTTGTCCTGCCGACGGTAGGACCGAAGATGCGCGAGCAGCTTGGGCGTGTCGTATTTCCACAGCTGCGGGCGCTGTTCCGCCTCCCGCCGGATGACGTCTGCGACCTGGCTCGCCGACTCGTGCGCCTGGAGCTCGAGCGTCTGGTGCCCGAGGACGAAGAGCGCAACGGGTGCGGTCACGGCGACGACGACGACGATCAGCACGGCGAGCGGTCCAAGCCGCGAGCCGAGGTACGAGCGCAGGTCGACCTCGACCGTATCGGCGTCCACGCGAGGCGCATCGCTCATGGATCGGCCAGCCTTTCCGACTCCGCCCCCTCGAGGTTGTCGGCGAGCGGAACGCCCCCCGCGGCCTCGATGATCTGCTGCCCTTTGTCCGACCGAACAAAATCGATGAACTCCGCGAGTCGGCCTTTGGGCTCACCGAGGGTGACGAAGGCGAGGTCCTTGGTGAACGGGTAGCGCTGCTGCCCAACGGCCTCGACCGAGGGCGCGACTGCGTCGACCGTCAGCGCTCGGATCGAGCGTGTCTGCGGCACCGCGCCCTGGCCGAAGAGGCCGATCGATCCCGGCGTGCTGTCGAGCGCGTCGGTCATCGCATCGTCGTGGTACAGCACACGCCAACGAGCTTCGCGGTACGCCTCTTCGTTGGTCTCCTCGAAACCCGCCACCACCGAGCCAACTGCGCGATGCGACGAGTCGCCCCGCTCGCGTTGAAGCACGCTGATCGGCGAGCCGTCCGACCACGTGTGCCGATGGCCGGCGTAGATCGCCACGAGCTCCGGGGTGCTGATGTTGGTGTCGGGCACGTCGCTGTGCACCGCGATGACGATCGGCACCCGCGCGTAGGGCATCGAGACCAAGCCCAGCGCGCGCTCGCGCTCTTTGAGCGGGCGGCTGACCAAGGCGATGTCGATGACACCGTCGAGCAGTGCGCGGATTCCCCCGCCCGATCCGATGCTCGGCTGCACGATGGGCGTCGGGCCCTCGCCGCGAAACCCATCGACGAGCAGCCGGGACATCGGCAGGTTGGAGCCCGAGCCGGCGAGGACCAGCCCCGAGCTCGGATCGTGTCGGCGCGGGGCCGGGGGCGTGCCGTCGCCCGCGCTCTGCAAGAACGGCGGCTGTGGACCCTGCTTGCCTCCGAGCACGACGACCGCCCCGGTGATCAGCAGGGCAGCCGTCGTCGCGGCGACGACCAACCAGGTCGTGCTCATGCTCGGCGGAGGGTTGCCGCGCCACATCGACGGCTACTTTAGCGCGGACGCTGCAGCGGCCGCACGGGCACCCAGCCCTCGAGGTTCCAGTGCTCCCAGCCGGCGCGCACGGGGTTGTCGAGCATGACTTCCATCGCGGGATCCTTCGTCGGTTCCCATGGACTGTGGATCAGCCAGTGCCCAAACAACCAGTCCCAGGCGTGGGCGACGCGTTCGAGGTCCCCTCGCACCGAGACCACCGCGAAGTGGTTTTCCGGCAGCGTGGTGACCCCGACCGCGCCCTCGGCACGCGCGGGGAGCTCACCGAGGTCGAGGCACCAGTCGTAGCGGCACCGATCGAGCGGCGTGATCTCCGGGTCGTCTTGCGACATGCCGATCAGCGCCGCGTGCTCACGGCCGTGGGCCTCGGCCCAGTCCATCAAGCGGTGCAGTCCACGGACCATGCCGTCGCCACGGTAGGGATCGTGGACGCGTACGTACGCGACGCGTCGCGCAGGATGACGCCGCACGTCGACCTCCCAGTCCCCCGACTGCGCATCGCGTGCACGTGCATGGGCTCGCTCGATCCCCTCGGGCCCCAGCGTCGCCGCCACCTCGGCAATGCGTTCGGGGGTGGCCTGGGAAGGAGCGAACCCGAAGCGCTGCTTGAAGGAGCGCGAAAAGTCCGACGAGCTCGAAAAGCCGGAGTCGAACGCGACCTCGGTCAGCGATCGCGTTCCGCCGTACTTCATCGAGAAGACCGCCTTCTCCAGGCGCTGCCGCTTGACGAACTCGCCCAGCGTCTCGCCGACGACCGCCTTGAACACGCGATGGAAGTGGCATGGCGAAAACGCCCCGATCCGGGCCACCTCTTCCAATCGCAGGGGCTCGCCGAGGTGGGCCAGCACATGGTCGATCGCCCGATTGATCCGCTCGACGTAGAGCTCGTGTGCCGACGGTCGCACTCGGCGCCCATTATCGTTCACAAAAAGGTGCGCCGAGACGGATCCGCGGTAGTCTCCGCTTCATGTTTGGCTTGAGGGACTTCATCGCGATGCTGGAGTGGCTCGTCCGAGGCGACGACGCGGAAGCCACGGAAGCGGACCCGGGCGATGACACAGCGGCAGTTGCCGCCGCACTTTCGCAAGATTCGTAAAGCAGCGCGCCCCCCGCGGGAGCACGATGGCCGCATGAACGAGGCCATCGACGTCGGTCATTTCTCCATCTCGCTCGCGGTCGCCGATCTGGGCAAGGCGCGGGCCTTCTACGAGACGCTGGGGTTTGCGGTGCTCGATGGCAAGCCCGAGGAGCGCTGGCTGATCATGCGCAACGGCGAGGCGAAGATCGGGCTGTTCCAGGGGATGTTCGAGGACAACCTGATCACCCTCAACCCGCCCGACGCCCGCGCGCTCGAGCGACGACTGCAAGAGGGCGGCTACGACTTGGTGGCGGGAACCAAGACCGAGGAAGGCCCCTGCTCGTGTCTGGTCAAAGACCCCGACGGCAACCTCGTGCTCATCGACCAGCACGCACCGTGAGCATCGCCGCGTTGCCGGCTGACTCGATTCTGTTACGGTGAAAACAGGCTGCGCGAAGGAGGTCAATCCTGATGGATAGCGACGATAACGGTGACGATCGGATGGCGCGCGCCTGAGTCTGCCCCGGGTTGTCGGGTGCTCGCGCCAGTGCGCTGAGCAATTGCGACCCGGGACAAGCAGACGAAGATCATGTTCGAACAAAGAGTGCGCACCACGGCGGTGCGCGAACGAATCGGTGCGCGCGTGCGCGTGGCCGGGTGGTTGATGACGATCCGGAGCCTCTCCAAGGTCGGATTCTTGGTGCTGCGGGACGGCTGGGGAACGCTTCAGGTCGTCGTGACACCGGCGCAGCTCGAGCGACTGCAACAGCAGCGGGCCGGACCAGGCTCGGTGCTCGTCGTGGAGGGCGTGGCTCGTGACGGGCCCAATGAAACGGTAGAGCTCGGCGAGGCCACCGTCGAGGTACTCGAGGCGATTGCCGAGCCACTGCCCGTCCCGCTGGGACGAGGACTCGCGAACGCCAAGCTGCCAACGCAGCTGGACCACGCACCCACCGTGCTGCGCGACCCGAAGCGACGAGCCGTGCTTCGGGTGGCGGCAGCCTCGGTGGAGGGATTCCGGCGAACGCTCGGCGCGGAGGGCTTCACCGAGATTCACACGCCGCGGCTCGTCGCGACGGCGACCGAGAGCGGCGCCAACGTGTTCGAGGTGAAGTACTTCGAGCAGACGGCGTATCTCGCCCAGAGCCCGCAGCTGTACAAGCAGATCATGGTCGGGGTGTTCGAACGGGTGTTCGAAGTCGGTCCGGTGTTTCGGGCCGAACCGCATGCAACCGTGCGGCATCTGGCCGAGTACCTCAGCCTCGACGTGGAGATGGGGTTCATCGCGTCGCACCTCGAGGTTGCGGCGATGCTCGGACACGTGCTGCGCGGGATGGTCGAGCATCTGGGGCACGCTTGCGCAACGGAGCTCGAGCAACTCGGGGTCGTGATGCCGGCGATCCCACCGACGCTGCCGCGGGTGGAGTTCGTCCAAGCGAGGGCGATGATCGCAGGGGCTGGCATCGGCCCGGAGCACGCACCCGACCTCGCCCCGGCGGAGGAGAAGTGGCTCGGGCAATGGGCACATCGTGAGCACGGCAGCGACGTGTTGCTGGTGACCGGCTATCCGATGAGCAAGCGGCCGTTCTACACCCACCCCGCGGCGGAGCCGGCCGGGGCTTCGGCCTCGTTCGACCTGCTGCTGCGAGGGACCGAGCTGGTCACGGGTGGACAGCGTCTGCATCGCTACGCCGACGTGCTCGCGGCGATCGACGCGATGGGCACGCCGCGCGAGACGTTGGCCGGCTACCTCGAGGCGTTTCGCTACGGCATGCCGCCGCACGGGGGCTTCGCGATCGGCCTCGAGCGCTTCGTTGCGCAGCTGGTCGGCCTCGACAACATCCGCCAGGCTCGGGCGTTCCCGCGGGACACCACGCGACTGCACCCGTGATCCGGGGCTGGACAGCACGGCGGCGGGCGCTACCCTGCTCGCCGCCGTGGCCGCTGTGAACCACCAACAGATTCGCGCCGACTTCGACCGCGACTCGATCGTGGTCTACCAGGCGTACGCAGCCGCCATCGCCGAGCCGGCCCTGCGCGCGGGGACCTTCGTCGCTCCGTTTTCACGCCGGCGCATGACGTGGATCAAGCCCTCGTTCCTGTGGCTGATGGAGCGCAGCGGCTGGGCCACGAAGTCCAACCAGGAGCACATCCTCGCCGTCCGGATCAGCCGACGGGGCTGGGAGGAGGCGCTCGGCCAAGCGGTCCTCACCAGCTGGGACCGCTCGGTGCACGACACGCCCGACACGTGGGAGGCCGCGTTCGCGAAGGCCAAGGTCCACGTGCAGTGGGATCCGGAGCGGTCGCTGCGCGGCGCCAAGCTCCAGCACCGTTCGATCCAGGTCGGCATCAGCCGGCACCTCATCGACACCTTCGTGGACGAGTGGATCGTCGGGCTCGAGGACTACACGACCCGCGCGAAAAAGATCCGGCGGCTGCTGCAGGAAGGCAAGACCGACGCAGCCGCCCGCCAGCTCCCGCGCGAGCGGGTCTATCCGCTCGACGCTGCGATCAGCGAACGACTCGGCATGATGCGGTGAGACGTACCCCGCAGTGGGACACTGTGGTGGACCGAACGACGCGTCCGGCTTCGGTTCTCAGACCTTAAATCGTTCGATCGCCGATGACTTCGTCGGGCACGAGCGTACGAATGACGCATGCGTGCCTACGCCAGACTGCGCGCGCCTGATGGTTCCACTTTCGACCTGGTCCCGGGCGATCTGATCGGGCGCGTTCGCAACGCAGCGATGCAGCTCGATGACGCGCGCATCAGCGAGGCGCATGTCCTGCTGAGCCTGCGTGAGCGGGAGCTGCGACTCATCGCACTTCGCGGGGGCATGGCCGTCGACGGTCGCCCCGTCAACGAGGTCGCCGCGCGCGATGGACTCGAGGTCACGCTCGCGCGCGGCCTCGAGCTCGTGGTCGAAGCCGTCCACCTGCCGGCCTCCGTGCTCGGCATCGAGGGCGCGGGACTCGTACGGCAGGCGCTGCCGCCGGTCGCGTCGCTGGTCGTGGACCCCCACCCGCGTTTGATCGCCGGCTACGTCGACGGGGCCGCCGCCGCCATGTGGTGCACGGGCTCGAGCTGGCGCATGCGCCCCCGGGGTGGGGACGCCACGGACCTGTCGCCGGGTCAGAGCTTCGAGATCGACGGGGTCAGCCTCACGATGGTTTCGATTCCACTGGACGCGGCGGGACGAGAGCCCACCCGCACCGGCGGGGGCATCGAGGCCCCGCTTCGCATCGAGGCCAACTTCGACACCGTGCACCTGCATCGCGAAGGGGCCGTCGCCACCGTGCTCGGCGGCAACCACGCCCGAATGGTGTCCGAGCTCGTGGCGCTGGGTGGGCCGATCCACTGGCGCGGACTGGCCGAGCTCGTGTGGCCCGACGACCCGGAGCCGCACACGATGCGCTCACGTTTCGACGTCACGCTGTCGCGGCTGCGCCGCAAGCTCGAGCGCGCCCGTATTCGTACCGACCTGGTCTCCTCGGACGGGAGCGGACAAATCGGACTGCTGCTCTACCCGGACGACGTCGTTGCCGATCGAACCTGAACCGCGAAGACCTCTGAGCGGCGCCTCGCTCGGGTTGGTGGACGACGACGACGATGCGGGCCATGTCCTGGCCTTCGCGGAGCCCGAGGGGTGGCGCTACGAGGACGGCGGCGTGCTCGGCCGCGGCGGGATGGGCGAGATCCGAGCGGTCCACGACCGCCGCTTGGGCCGAACGGTCGCGCTCAAGACCCCGGTGGAGCATTCCCCGTCCGCCTCCCGCCAGCTCGTCGCCGAGGCGAGCCTCACCGCGAAACTGGTTCATCCCGGCATCATCGCCGTACACGGGGCGGGCATCGGCCGCGACGGTCGGCCCTACTACACGATGCCTGTCGTCCGTGGCCGCGGCCTCGACGAAGCGATCGACGAGAGCCGAGATGATCTGGGCGAGCGCCTGCGGCTGGTCCGACACTTTCTCGATGCCTGTGAGGCGATCGGCTACGCGCACAGCGAAGGCGTCGTGCATCGCGACCTCAAGCCGAGCAACATCCTGGTCGGGCGCTTCGGAAAGACGACGGTCGTTGATTGGGGTCTCGCAGCACCCGTGGGCAACACGCCGACCGGGGTTGTGGGCACCGCGGCGTACATGCCACCCGAGCAGCGGCTCGGCGACGTGGTCGATCCGCGAGCGGACGTGTTCGCGCTGGGCGTGACGCTTCGCGAGATCCTGTGCGGCTCCACCACCAACGACTTCGATCCGGCGACGCCGCCCGAGCTCGTGGCGATCGTCGACCGAGCGACGCATCCCGAACCCGAGAACCGCTATCGGGACGGCCGTGCCTTGGCGGAGGAGGTCGTTGCCTGGTTCGAAGGCCGCCGCGTCGCCGCCCACGACTACACCCTGCTCGAGCTCGTCGGACGGGTCTGGGCGACCCATCGGTCCGTGGTCCTCATCGCTCTCGTGGCCGCCGTCGGTATCGCTACTGCGACCGCGATCGGCGTGCACCGAACCGCATCCGCACACGACGACGCCCTGCAAGCGCGCGAACGTGCCGAGCAGAACTTGGCCCAGGCGAGGCTCTCGCAGGCATTGACCGCCGCACAACAGGACGCTTGGGCCGAGGCCGAGCTCGCGGCCACGGCGGCCCTCGCCCACGGAGACGCAGCGCGAGCCCGCGGTGTTCTCGCGCGCTTCGATCGCGCCGCACGCCCGCAACGCGTCGCGCACTGGCCCCTGCCCGGCTGTCGACGACTCGCCGTTTCGGCTGATGGAGCCACGATCGCGTGCGCGAACGCGGGGAGCATCGTCGTTGCCACGCCGTCGGCGGACTGGACGACCGCCCCAAGGCTCGAGGCCAAGGGCGATCCCCGGGCCGTGCTCGACGCGGACACGGTGCTCGTCGACAACGGCACCCTGGGTCTCTACGTCGAGGCCGTCAGCGGCGGGTTTGCGACCCTCGAAGCTCCGGGGGCACGGCAGGTTCAGCCACACTCGCACTCGTCCACCCTCGCGAGCTGGATCCGCGGTAGCGCCGAGTTCTGGGGCCGGATCGGGTCGCGCGTGGTGGAAGAGACCGGCGTATGTCGCGACCACGCGAGCTCGGTCCCGGCGACGACGGCGGTGCGTCACGACGACGCCCGGGTCGTCTTGTGTCAGAGCGGCGCCGTTCTGCTGGCGACGACCGGTGCGTTTCGACCGGTGGTGTCGCTTCCCGCCGAGGCCGGCGCTCCCCTCGTCGCTGCGTTCGATCGTGACGGAGCCCGCCTCGCGGTCGGTACCGCCTCCGGCGACGCGATGGTGCTCGACCTCGACCAAGGAGCCATCGTTCGCCGCGTGGACAGCCGCGGGACACCCTCCGACCTCGCGCTGCACGGCGATCGCCTCGCGTTGTCGGACGGACGCGGACGCGTCCGAGTCTGGCAGGTCTCCAGCGGCGCGCTGGTGGTGTCGCTCGCCTCGGAACGCGCGCGCGTGCGCTGGACCGACGCGGGCCGTCTACGCCTGGTGACCGACGTCAGTGTCGAGGACTGGGCCCTGCCGACCGCGGTGCGCCCTCACGTGCTGCACAGCGCGACCGGCATCTCGGCGCTGTCGCCCTCGCCCGACGGACGCCGCGTCCTCAGTGCGCACGGCGACGGCGTCGTGCGCGTGTGGGACGTCGGCGCTGCCGAACCGATCGACGAGCTCGCGCTACACTGGAGCGTCGTCAAGGACGTCCAATGGTCGGTCGACGGCCGCAGCGCGCTGGCCGTGTGCGCGCAGGATGACCAACTGCACTGGATCGACCTCGATCGTAGGACGACCCGCACCGAGACCGCCGCCGCCGGAACGCGCGTCGGCTGGATGAGCGGCGACCGGGCAATGCTCGCGTCATACCGTGGCGGCCTGCTGGTGTGGAACGAGGGGGTCTACGAGACCGAGCTGCAGGTCGGCGAGACCCGCATCGTCGACATGGAAACCCACCCGGATCGACGCGGCGCAACCCTGCTGGGTGCGATGGGAACGATCGCGCGCATCCCCGACCTCGCACCGCTGCAACCCCGGGTCGTCGCGCATCGCAAAGATGCCACCGCCGTGGCGGGCACCGCCGACGCGATCATCGTGCTGCGAACGTCGGTCATCGAGCGGCTGGATCGGAACGGCTCGCTCGTGGCCTCGTCCCCGCTCGAGGGCGAGGTGACCGAGGTCGCGCTGTCCTCGGACGGACAAACGATCGCCGTCGCGCACCTCGACGGGCGCATCTCGATGCTCGACGCGGAGCACCTCGAGCCACTCGCCACCTTCGAAGGACACTCGGGTCGCGTCTCATCGGTCGAGTTCGGCCCGCGCGATCGATGGCTCTACAGCGGCGGGTGGGATGGTGACGTACGCCAGTGGTCGCTCGCATCGCTACGGGCGGACGCGGAGACGCTCCGACGCGAGGCGATCGAGGCCTGGCCGAGCGCGGCGCGGACGCGTGCCCCGTAAGGGTTGTGACAGGTCCCCCGGAGTGTTCGCGGGGCTACGTTGAAATCACATGCTTCGCCCGATCACTGCTGGAGTTTCTGCCTTTTTGCTCGCCACCCCCGCGCTGGCGGCATCCGATCTCGCCGTGTCGATCCCCGCGACCGCGCCCGTACATGTGTACGAGTCCGCGACGTATGAGGTCGAGGTCGCCAACGTCGGCAACCGCAACGCCAACAACGTGACGCTGACCATCGCGTTGCCCGAGACCCATACGAGTCCGCAGGTGCACGTGATGGGCGAGCTGGGTAGCATCGACAGTCGCTGCACGCAGTCGGGCACCGAGCTCGTGTGCAGCCTCGGGCGAGTGCGCAAGAATAAGAGCAAGACCGTCAGCTTCGAGCTCGAGCTGCCGCAGGCCGACGAGGTCCTGGAGCTCGCCGCGAGTGCGAGTACGACCTCGAACGAAAACACCCTCGCCAACAACGACGCCAGCCTGGCCCCCGCCCTGCTCAACTACTCGACCGCTCTGAGCTCGGGCGACGTCGCCCAGGTCGATCACTGCACCGGCCAGGGGCTCACCTCGTTCTACGAGTGTGTCCTGTCGCCCTCGTCGATCTCGAGCCACATCGTCGAGCTCGGCAGCGGCACGCTCTCCTTTCCGGGCCAAGACCCGGGCTACGGCGGCACCTGGTCGCAGCCGAGCCCGGACCGACTGCAAATGACGTACACGTACAACGGCGGCACGGTCGCAGAGTTCGACGGCTACGGAACGAGCCCCGGCTGCTTCGAAGGCATCACCACCTTCCCCGGCAGCCCCTGGGTCTCGCCCTACGAGGTGTGCTTCTAGCGGCTGGCAGACGAGCCCGTGCCCGTTGTTCAAGCCGGCTCGGGCACGAGCCCTTCACGCTGCGAAGACGCCACCCGGTACGCATCGATCGCGAACGCGGTGTTCATGATCAGGACCGAAACGAACATCGGCCAGTAGTACGCCGGCGCGGCGGTCTGGATCCCCAGCTCGACGTAGGTCAGGCCGATCACGCCGACGAGCCATGCGATCGCGAGCGGCACCCGGTGCCCGAGCACGAGGTACCCGGCGCCCGGGAAGAAGAAGTTGAGCAGAGTTGCGATCCACGTCTTCGCCATGTTTCCGGTGTACGAGGCGGTGCGCATGGCCGGTATGACCGCCCGTCGGTGTGGCATGTCGAAACGTCCGAATCCTCGCCACGCGCGTTTGTGACCGCATTCAGGGCGTTTCAGCGAGCCAGGCACCGATCCGCTCGAGCTGGGCCTCACTGGGCGCCTGCGAGCGCTCGAGGTCCTCGAGCGCTCGCTCGGCGATACGCCGGGCGCTGGACCGCTGCGTCGGGTCATCCGCCGCCAACGCTCGCGCGAGGACGAACGCGGTCTTGGCCCTCAGCTCGGGTGCGCCGTGCTCGCGGCGTACCCGATACGCGAGCTCGGCCTGCTCCCTGGCTTCGCTCGCGGCACCGCGTTCCAGCAGCACCATCGCCAGATTGGTCTGCGACTGCGCGACGTCTCGGTGATCGGGACCGAGCGCATCGAGCCGGATCTCGAGCGCCCGGCGATGCTCGGCCTCGGCCTCGACCAGCTTGCCCTGGGCGGCGAGCGCCTGGGCGAGGTTGTTGCGCGACAGCGCAACGCGTGGACTGTCGGCCCCATGGGCTCGCTCGAGGCCGGTGATCGCCGCGCGGTACGCCGCCTCCGCTTCGGCATCGCGCCCGGTGGCATCGAAGACCAACCCGAGGTTGGCGCGCGTCTCGGCGGTGCGCGGATGATCCTCGCCGAGCGCCGCCCGTCGAATCCGCAGCGCCGCCCGAAACTCCTGCTCGGCCCGGTCGTGCTCACCGAGGCTGAGCAACGCCTGTCCGATGTTGTTGCGGGTGCTGCCGACGTCGGGGTGCTCCGCTCCGAGGAGCCGCTCCCGCAACTCGAGCGCGCGCTCGAAGTACTCGAGGCCTTCGCTGTACTTGCCGTGCCCCAGCAGCGTCGCGGCAATGTTGTTCCACGCGGCCGCGACGCGCGGGTGCTCGCCGAGCGCGAGCTCGAGCTGCTCGGCGGACTTGCGGAACATCGCCTCGGCCCCGTCGAGATTGCCCGAAGAGTAGAGCACCGTGCCGATCGTGTTGTGGGTGATCGCGCTGCGCTCGACGTCGTCGTGCGCGAGCCCCTCGGCGAGCTCGCGGTAGCGGAGCGCTTCGTCGACGTGGCTGAGCTCGAGACCCACGATGTACATCAGCTCGACGGCGGCCTCGCTCATCTGACGGCGCTGTCCCTGCGCCGTGGCCGACCGCAACCCCTCGCGCAGCACCGTCTGCGCCGGCTCGAACTTGCCTTCGTCCGCGAGCAGGCGACCGTCTGCAATCGCGAGCTCGCTGTGGACGGGCAGGTACTCGACGGCTTCGATGATCTCACGCGCCTGTTCGGTAGCCTCGCGCGCCGGGACCAGCCGTCCCGCCGTGCGCTCGGCCCGAGCGAGCGCGAGCGCAGCCCGGGCTGACTCGACCTTCGGCCGCTCCTGCGCTGATGGCGGGTCGACGTCGGCGCGCAGCGCTTCGATGTCCTCGCAGCGAGCGAGCGGCATCAGGCCTCCAACGACGTCTGCGGACCGCGTCACCACGGCAGCGTCGGCATCGCCCAACAGCTCAACCGCTGCCTCGAGCTCCTGCAGGCCCCGCCGAAGGCACGCCATTCGGAGGTCCATCACCGCCATCGACAGCTCCTCGCGCACCGTCGTGGCCTCGCACGCCTCGGTGTGCATTGCGACCCACCCCGTCGCGTAGTCGTCGATCCGCCTCGCCGCGTGCTGCCACCCTTGCTCGGCGAACGGAAGCTCGGTCGCGAGCATGGCCGAGCGCGCCCGTTGTCGGGCCACGTCGTTCCAGACCTCGGCCACGTGTTGCTCGGCTCCCGAGCAGCGCTCCTGCCCCGCATCGACCCACGCGTCGACCCCGACCACTCCCGCGACCAGCGTGGCCACGCCCGCGCCGATCCACAGCCGACGTCGTCGACGCTCGTGCGGGTCGAAGCGCAGCGCTTCGAGCAGCGCCTCCATCGATGCATGCCGCTCGCGAGGGGACAGCGCGAGGCCCCGCGCAACGACAGCCGACAGCCACGCCGGAACCGCCGCCCGGTCCGGGCCGGCCTCGGGTTGTCCCTCGACGATCCGCAGCATCATTTCGCCCAGCGTCGGCGCATCGAATGGGCGCCTGCCGTACAGCCCCTCCCATAGCGACACGCAGTAGGAAAACTGGTCCGCCGCCTCGGTCACGCTCGCCCCGTCGAACTGCTCCGGCGCCATGTAGGCCGGCGTGCCCAGCATTGCGCCGGTTCGGGTCAAGCGCGCGTCGATGAGCTCGTTGAGCGGGGTGGACGGAACGGGCGCCACCGCCGGCGCCTTGCTGACCAGCTGCGCGACCCCGAAGTCGAGCACGCGCACCCGGGTCGCCCCGCCGTCGTCGTCCACCATCGCGTTGTGCGGCTTGAAGTCGCGATGGATCAGCCCCGCCACGTGGGCTGCCGCGAGCCCCTCACCGACCTGCAGGTACACGTCGAGCACCTCGCGCCAGGTCCGGCCGCGTTCGGCTTGCCAATCGGCCAGCGTACGACCGCGGACGTACTCCATCGCGATGAACAGTCGGCCGTCGTGCTCGCCGACCTCGAACACCTGCACGACGTTGGGATGGCTGAGCTTGGCCATCGCCTTGGCCTCGCGTAACACGAGACGTCGCGCCGCATCGTCGACGCCGCGGTTGATCACCTTGACCGCGATCCGCCGGTCGAGCTGCTCGTCGTAGGCGGCAAACACCGAGCCCATGCCACCGGCGCCCAGCAGACGTACGACGACGAATCGACCGATCCGTGAGGGCGCGTCCATCGGCTCGGTGGGAGCCGAGTCCACCGACTCGATCCGCGTCTCGAGCTCCTCGGGGGGCAGCGTCGGTCGCTCGACGTTGCCCGGCGGAGTCACTCGCGCCGTGGAGTCCTCGTCCACCGACCCGATCGTGCGGGGCCGGACCCCAGGGCGTAAAGGCCTACATCCGACCCCGTTGCGGCTCGGCGACCAGCGTTCCTTCGGCCAGCCTTACCTCGTCCGCGAGCGTGGAGCGCTGGGGATGCTCGTGATCGCGTTCATCCACGCGTTCGTAGTCCACCCACCAGTGCACGAGCCCCGGCCCACTGCCCTCCAGCGGCAGTCGAATCGTTGTTCGCTCGGTCACTCGATCGTCGCGAACGGGCCATTCATGCGCGGGATCGAGGGTGCCGTCCTCGCGCCGTCGGGGGGCGAAGTGTCGCGCAAGGTAGCGGGTGTACGCGTCGACGAGCTGCCCGTCGACGCGCAGCTCTGCGTGCAGTTCCAGGCGGCGGTACAGGTCGCCGGTTGGAAAGGCATGCCCGACCTCGTTGGGCTCGAGCGTGAGCAGCACGTCGTTGCCCTCGCGCTCGGCCGTCACGGCAAGAGCGGCCCGCAGCGCGACCGGGTCGCGCGTCGACGTCAAGCCATGATCCGCTGCGGGGAAGTGGCAGTCGGCACAAGAGCGATCGGCGTGTTGGGAGGTGAGGTGCTCGGACACCGTACGCTGCATCATCGTCCCCGCCGGGCGACGGCTTCCCTCGGGAAAGGAGAACTCGTGGCAGCGCGCACACGTGGCCGTCCCGAAGTCCGGCTCGCGAAGGACCTCGTGGGGGGCGACCCCTTCGCGGCCCATGCCCGTGACCACGACCTCGTCGCGTCCGGTGCCGTGGCACTCCAAGCATCCCACGCCGAGCGCCTCGGCTTCGGCCCCCTCGAGCGGCTCGCTCCGCCTCAGGGCCGGCGCGTGGCACTCGCGACAGAAAGCCTTGGGTTCGCCCTCGTACGCGCGCTGAAAATCAGCGTTGGAAAACGACGCGTGGTGACGCGAGCCGGTCCATTGCGCAGCTGTGTCGCGGTGGCACGCAATGCACGCGTGGTCGTCCCAGGCTTCGGCCGGTTGTGCCGACACCCGCACGTCGTCGGCCTCGTGCTCGAGGTCCGCCGGCGCCGAGTCACAGGCGGCCAGCAGCGCCAAGACGCAAAGAGATGCGATCCGCTTCATCCCGCGACCGCCGCCGGCTCCGGCTCCGGCGGCGGCAGCTGAGCCCGCGCATGGGTCGCGTAGACGACGGTGGAGCCCCCGACCGTCGCCGCGATCCACAGCTCGGAAAAGTCGCCGCGCATCGCAGCCGTCACCGACGACGCACCGTCGGGCAGCTCGACCGAGCGCCACGCCCCGTCCGGATCGCGGTGCAGCAGGCTGCCAGCGACCATCGTCCACAGGCCGCCATCCTTGGTCGGCCACAGCCCCATCGGGGCGCCGGGCAGCGCGTCGAGCTTCCAGCCCCCGGCCTCGTAGTGCAGAACGTGGGCCTTGTCGCCCCCGTCTTCGTGCAGGGTCGCAACCGCGGAGATGCTGTTGTTCTGACGCGGCACCGGTGACGTGAACGCCCAGCGGGCCCCGGACGGGAACTTCACCGCCGAGAGGTCCGCACACTCGAGATCCTCGCACTCGCGCAGCGCGAGCAGCTCGTCGTCCACGCGCTCGACCGTGTAGACCCTCCCCTTGCGGGTCTCGAAGAAGGCCACGATGTTGGGACCCAGGGTCTGGCCGAACTCGGGAGCCTCGGCATTGCCGGCGACCCGCTCGATCGTCCCCCGGTGCTCGACGAGGATCCCGCCCTTGGCGGCCATCACGATCCGCTGGCCGTCATCCTCCCAGCGCTGCTCGTAGTTGTATTCCTGCGGAACCCAGCGCCGGTTGCCACGCAGCCGCATCAGCCGAACCTGGGTGACCCCGTCGTCGGCGCGGTCGCGCGGATCGATCTTGACCCGCGTCTCGATGCTCCACGCATTGTTCGGCCAGGTTCCGATGATCTTCGCGTTGGGAGCCTGAATCTCGGGGCGCAGCACGAGCTGGCCCTGCTCGGAGACGTCCCAGTAGCCGCCGGTCGACTTGCCGAGCACGCCGCGGATCAGCACCTCGAACGCGACCGCTTCGCTCGGTCGAGCCACCTCGCGCCACGGCGCCTCCACCGACGTCGCAGCGACCGCGGTGACGGGAATGATGGCCCGCTCCCGGGGCGGAAGATCTGCGGCGGGGTCCTGGGCAGGGTCCCCAGGGGGTTCGACCGCCGCCGGAGGATCGCCGGCGGGTTCCGGTTCCGGTTCGGACGCGGGCTCCGCTGCCGGCGGCTCGGGCAAGTCCTTCAGAGGATCGGCCTTGACCGCGTTGGGTGCCTCGGGCTCGACCTCGGCCGACGCCGGTGCCGTTTTGGGTTTTTGTGCCGGCGCGTCGTCTCTTTGCGGGTCTGCTTGGGCAACCTCGGCCGGCGCCGCCTTGCTGTTGGCGCCGGCGGCCTCGCCCCCCGAGTCACACGCGAGCACCAGGCAAAGAAGACCCCAAGACCGTCGCGTCATCATCATCAACGTAACAGAGCCCAACCGCCCCCAACGGACCGGATCGGGGCGTACGTGCACCACGGTGCCCTTCTTAAGATCTGTCGATCAAAAGCCGAACTCGAGATTGGCGATCAGTCCGCGAGCGGGTCCATTGATCGCCGAGCCGTGGTGTCGATAGGTCGCGTTGCCGATGTTCTCGAACACGATCCCCACGAGCATGTAGGGATCGAGGCGATACCCGACGCGGAGATCGAACACGGCGAAACCCGGCGTGCCGCCTTCGGGAATGCGCGCATCCGATCGATCGGCGAGCGCGAGGCGAGACTGCTCCGTCGCCCAGCGCATTACGCCGAACGCGTACAAGCCGAGCTTGCGTCCGCGCCAGCCCGCCTCCACCAAGCCATTGAGCGGCGGAACCCGAGACATCGGCAGCCGACTCGGTTCGGCATTCCCGCTGACGAACACCGGGTTGGGTGCCTCGCCCCATGCGTAGGAGACCGTCGAACGGACGCGAAAACCGAGCGGGAAGAACAGGCGCAGGTCCGCATCCGTGCCCCGCAGCACTGCCCGCCCGTCGAGGTTGACCAGCTGAAAGCGGGTCTGCGAGGCCCCGCAGCCGGGATCGCCATCGGGACACTGCTCCACCGTTCGGGGCGCGCGACCGATCAGGTCGTCGATCGTGGTTTGAAACGCGAATGCGCGCAGCTCGATCCACGGATGCTCCACGAGCACGCCGCCCTCGAGCGAGAGCGACTTTTCCGGGTCGAGGTCGGCGTTCTCGAACTGAAAGCCGGGACCGGTCTGCTGGCGTGAGGTCAGGTCGTCGAGGTTCGGTGCACGAAAGCCCTGGTCGACGTTGAACACGAACGACAGCCACGGCACCGCTTGCGCCGTGATGCCTCCACTGCCCACCCCGGTGACCCAAGTGCGATCGACATCCGCCGACTGCGAGTCGGGATCCCCGTCCGCGTTGGCGTGCGCGACGGCGAAGCGACCGCCTGCGCGCGCCCGGATGTGGTTGCCGAGCCGCACCACGCCTTCGGTCCACAAGCCCGAGGTCAGGTACTGCGCATCGTCGAGATACTGCCCGCGCGACAGGTCGGAGCGCACGTCGACGTCGGTGAAGACCAGCCACGCCTCGCTGTCGAGGCGGTCGTAGTACGCATCCGCGCCGTAGTGCCACTGCAGCCCAGCCCACGGCGCGAGGTCCCAGTCCCGGGTCGAGATCTTCAGCGACGTGCCGATCGTGTGCACGTCGTCTTCACCGTTGACCTGCGTCGATGACGGGCTGCCGCGGTTGAGCTCGCGCCGCTCGTGCTGGTTTTGGTACGACAGCGTGCTGACGATCCGCTCCGCCGCCGCGTGGGCCCCGAAGTTCTCCACCTTCGCGTACACCAGCGTGCGGTACTGCTGCAGGTAGCGCAGGCACTCGTCGGCCGGAGCGGTCGGTGGCGGACACCGATCGGTACGCGGCGCGTCGAGCTGGCGGTAGTCGTAGTATCCGAGCGAGAGTCGAGTCTCGCGCCGTGGCTGCCAAACGACGCGCGCGTCCGCGGTGATCTCGTCGAAGCCGGTCCCGAGCTGCGTCTGCTCGTCCTCGCCGAAGGCCGGCGGGACTCCCTGCGGGCGCCCCGTCGCCGGCTCGTCGAGTCGACCGCCCGCACGCAGCAGGCCCACGTCGCGATAGCCCGCGCCGATGATGAAGCCGACCTTGTCCTTGTACGCCGCCTCGACCTGACCGCGCCCACCGATCTCCGCGTCTGCGGTCGTCGTCTTCACCATCGCGCGTGGGTGCACGCTCCACTTGCCGCCGTGGGCAAGGTTGGGCGTGACCGGCTCCGACAACAGCGCCCCACCCAGCGCGTCGCTGCCGTAGCGCGTGGAAGCACTGCCGCGAACCACTTCGAGCGACTGGATCGTGCGCGAATCGATCGTGAAGAAATACTGGTTGGGTCCCTGCCGAAACGTGCTGTTGTTGAGTCGCACGCCGTCGAAGAACATCACCGTCTGCTGACCGGTCAGGCCGCGGAGGTAGGGCGATCCCTGGCTGTGCGCGGTCTGCTGGACGTAAACCCCGGGCTCGCCCCGCAGCGCATCCGGGGCCGAACGCGGCAAACGTTCCTC
>JGI12316J15310_10000016_pt6 | contig 31038 bp, 29 predicted proteins | sample MarCyaLeptolynsp_FD_15310 | JGI IMG/M metagenome (IMG submission 15310)
CCCATTGTCCAAGATTCCCCACTGCTGCCTCCCGTAGGAGTCTGGCCCGTGTCTCAGTGCCAGTGTGGCCGTGTGCCCTCTCAGGCCGGCTATCGATCGAAGCCTTGGTGAACCTTTACCCCACCAACAAGCTAATCGACCGCGGGCCCCTCCTCGAGCGCATAAAGCTTTAGTCCGTAGACCGTATGCGGTATTAGCCCCGGTTTCCCAGGGTTATTCCCCACTCGAGGGCAGGTAACCCACGTGTTACTCACCCGTTCGCCACTGTACTCACTTCCCGAAGGAAGCTTTCTCGTTCGACTTGCATGTGTTAGGCGCGCCGCCAGCGTTGATTCTGAGCCGGGATCAAACTCTCGAGTAAAAGTTGTTGCCCCGATCAGGCCGAAGCCTTATCGGAACGAACTCGTGAGTGTTGGTCGTCCGGCCGAACTCGGAATGACGAGTTTACGCTTCTTCGCGTCCAACCAAACTGTCAAAAATCGCCGCCGCTTCGGATCGTCCGCTTTCGCGTCCCCTCAGCGACAAAACTCGATTCGACCGCGAGCGATCCTGAACTCCAGTCGCCTGGAGCGCGCAGGTCCCTCGTCTGAGTCGTGTTGTGGAAAGCAGCTTCGCGTCCGGTCGAACCCGTTTCGCGTCTTGCTTCTTCCCGTTTCAGCTCCGCTTCGTTTTGCCCTGGAGAGCGGCTTTGAGGCCGCAAAATCCCCAGTGCCTCAGCGGCACTTTTCAAACTTTAGCAATCCGGCGGGCGCTTTGCAACTCCGAAGAGAAGTTTTTTTCGCTGCCGTTTTGTGCCGGAATCAGCAGCCCAACCAGGCCGCGTCTTCCCAACCGCCGTAGTGTAGCACGCCCACGCCTAACTGGCCTTCTTGACCGCCTTTTTCGCCGACTTTTTCTTCGCCGCCTTCTTGCTCGATTTCTTCTTCGCGGCCTTCTTCTTGGCCGCCTTCTTGCGCCCGCGCACGCCGCCGCCGGCCGCTAGACGCGCCTTTCGCGCCTCAAGCAGCTCGACCGCCTCGTCGATCGTCAGCGATTCCGGATCCTTTCCCCGCGGCAGCGAGGCGTTCACCTCGCCGTCGGTCACATACGGCCCAAAGCGACCCGAAAGCACCTTCAGCTCCACTTCCGAGACCGGGTGCTTGCCTACCTTCGCCAATTCGCTCGGCTTGGCCGCCTTCCTGCGCGTCTTCGGCTGCTTCAGCAGTTCGACCGCCGCGTCCAGGCCGATATCGAGCGGCGAAGCGCCGTCTTCAGGGATCGAGCGGATCTCGTCCCCCCACTTCACGTACGGCCCAAAGCGGCCGTTCGCCGCCAGTACCGGCTTCTGATCCTCTGGATGCGGCCCAATCTCCCGCGGCAGCGACAGCAGCTTCACCGCCAGCTCCAGATCGACCTGATCGGGCTTCATTCCCGGCAGCAACGACGCCATCTTGGGCTTCTCGGCATCCTTGCCGCCTTCGCCCATCTGCACGTACGGCCCAAAGCGCCCCGATTTCAGATAGACCGGCTCGCCCGTCTCCGGATGCTGTCCCATCGCCTCGGCCGCCTTCGAGCCGACCTCGATCAGCTCCAGCGCCTTCTCGACGCCCAGCTCGTCCGGCGGCAGATCGTCCGGCACGCTCACCCGGTTTTCGCCCGAAGCCAAGAACGGTCCGTAGCGCCCAATACGCACCTCAACCGTCTGCCCGTCCGGCGATTCGCCCAGCGGAATGCCGCACACCTTGCGCGGATCGATCGAGACCTCGCCCTGCTCGACCAGCGCCTTCAGCCCGTCGTGCTCGCCGCCAAAGTAGAACCGGCTCAAGTAGTCGTTGCGGTCGGCCTCACCGCGCGAAATCGCGTCGAGATCATCCTCGAGCCGCGCCGTGAACTCGTAGTCGAGCAGGTGCGTGAAGTGGTCCTCAAGCAGCGCCACCACGGCCATCGCCGTAAAGGTCGGCGCCAACGCCGTGCCCTTCTTGAAGGCGTAGGAGCGCGAAAGCACCAGATCGACGATCGTCGCCCAGGTCGAAGGCCGCCCGATCCCGAGCTTCTCAAGCTCCTTGATCAAGCTGCCCTCGGTGTAGCGCGCCGGCGGCTGCGTGGTGCGCTCGATCGCGTCCGCCTCGGCCGTCTTGAGCGTCTCGTTCTCCGCCAACTTCGGCAGGACCTTCTCTTTTCCGCCCAGCTCGGCCGACAGATCGACCGCGCCGGCCGTCTGCGCGCCCGCCGTATAGGCCGCCAGAAAGCCCGGAAACTCGACCGTCTTGCCCGAGGAGCGGAACCGCGCCCGCCCGTTCTCAATGCCGACGGAGACGTTCGTCCCGCGCGCATCGGGCATCTGCGAAGCGAGCGTCCGCTGCCAAATCATGCGATAGAGCCGTCCGGCGTCCGGTCCCAACTGTTTTTCGACCACCGCCACGTCGGTAAACGACTGCCCGGCAGGCCGGATCGCCTCGTGCGCCTCCTGCGCGTTCTTGACCTTGGTCTTGTAAACGCGCGGCTCAGCCGGCAGATAATCCGCGCCGAAACGCTCTGTAATCAGGTTCCTAGCGGCGTCCAGGGCCTCGCTCGACAGCGTCGTCGAGTCGGTACGCATATAGGTGATAAAGCCGTTTTCGTAGAGCTGCTGCGCGATCCCCATCGTCCGCCGCGCTGAAAACCGCAGCTTCGAGTTGCCGTCCTGCTGCAGCGTCGAGGTCACGTACGGCGGCGCCGGCGACCGTTTGTAGGGCTTCTCTTCAACCGTCGCCACCCGAGACTGGCTGTTTCGGACCTCTTCGAGCAGCTTCGCCGCCGCGTCCGCCTCCAAGACGAACGTCTCCGAGCCCTCCTTCAGCTTGCCCGTATCGGGATCAAAATCCTTGCCGACCGCAATCCGCCGTCCGTCGACGTGCGTCAGCTCGCCCTCAAAGGCCGCATGCCCGGCCTCGTTCTTCTCAAACGTCGCCTTCAGCCCCCAATAGGAGGCCGAATGGAAGGCGATCCGCGCCCGCTCGCGCTCCACCAGCAGCCGCACCGCCACCGATTGCACGCGTCCCGCGCTCAAGCCCCGCGCCATCTTCTTCCACAGCAGCGGGCTCACCCGGTAGCCGAACAGCCGATCGACGATCCGGCGCGTCTCCTGCGCCTCGACCAAATCCATGTCGATCTCGCGCGGGTTGTCGAGCGCGTGCTGAATCGCGTCTTTCGTGATCTCGTGGAAGACCAGCCGCTTCACCGGCGTCTTCGGCTTCAACTCCTCGAGCAGATGCCAACTGATCGACTCGCCTTCGCGGTCTTCGTCCGTCGCGAGGTAGATTTCGCTCGCCGACTTGACCGACTTCTTCAGCTCCCGCACGCCCTGCTTCTTCGATTCAGGCACCACATACAAAGGCCAGAAGTTCTCCTCGACGTTCACGCCGATGTCCTTCCACTTCGCCTTCTTGTACTTCTCAGGGACTTCCGACTGCGAGTTCGGCAGGTCGCGGATGTGCCCGTTCGACGCGCGCACCTCGTACCCGTCCCCCAAGAACTTCTCGATGGTGCGCGCCTTCGTCGGCGATTCGACGATCACCAGTACCGGCCCGCTCGATTCCTTAGCCATAGTTGTTTGTGTTGCTCAATCGGACGACGCGGTCGGAGATATCAGTCGTTCCACGTCCGCACGAAGTATTTCCCGGGCATCTGCCTCACCCCGCCGAAGAGTTCCAACTCACTCAGCGCGGCCAAGACCTCGGCCGGCGGCTCGTCTCCGCACTCTCTGATAATCGCGTCGATGTGCACCGCTTCGTCAACCCGCAGCACCCGAAAAACTTTTCGGCCCGCCGCACTGATCATATCCATCGCAGCGGTCGTTTGCCCGTCGCCCCCTTGCGCCGCGCCCCCTGAACCGTCGCCGGAACCCTCCGCGGCGGCCGTCGCAGCCGCCATGCGCGGCTTCAGATCGAGCCGTACTTCATACGGCAATTCCTCGACAATATCGCTCGCTTCCTGCACCAACTTCGCCCCGTCGCGGATCAACAAGTTCGGTCCCCAACTCGGCTTCGACGTGATCGGCCCCGGAATCGCAAGGACCTCGCGGTTCTGCTCCATCGCTAACCGCGCCGTGATCAGAGAGCCCGAATACTGCGCCCCCTCCACCACCAAAGTCGCGTAGCTCACTCCCGCAATAATTCGATTTCGCTTCGGAAAATTTTGCGCGAACGGGCTCTCGCCCATACGGAACTGCGAGACCACCAACCCGCGCTCGCAGATCTCGCGATAGATCTTTTGGTTCTCGCGCGGATACGGCCGATCGACCCCCGTGCCGAGAACCGCGACCGTATCGCCGCCTCCCGCCAGCGCCCCGCGATGCGAACAAGCATCCACGCCGCGAGCCATCCCGCTGACGTGCGTCACCCCGAGTTCAACGATGTCTCGCGAGAGCTTCTCGGCCGCCGCCCGCCCGTACGGCGTCGGCTTGCGCGTCCCCACCACGGCCACCGAAGGCTCCTTGAGCAGTTCCGTCCGCCCCAGCGCGTAGAGCAAGATCGGCGGGTCGTCGATCTCCTTGAGCCTCTCCGGGTAGCGCGGATCGTCGAACGTGATGATCACGGCCCCGGCCGCTTCCGCCTTGCGCTGCTCAAGCGCGGCGTCCTCAAAGGCGATTCCGGCTTCTACCGAGGCGACCACGGCCTTCGGCAACCGCGGCACGGCCGCATGAATCTCCGAAGCCGAGGCATGCATGATCCGCTCGGCGTGCCCAAAAATTTGGACCAGTCGGTAAGCGCTCCGAGCTCCCAGCCCCGGAGTCAGGTGGAGGGCAAGCCAATGAAGCTGCGCTTCGGAGCTCGCCGCGGCGGCCGCCATCGAGTGAGCCCTGAGCCTACCACAGGCGATGAAGAACGCCGCTGCAAGACCGATCCCGCACCGGTCGCAGCTCTCAGAGTCGTTCTACCGCTCTCCGGACTGCTCGCCGCGCGCCAGGTCCCCGCAATAGAACGCGTACACGGTCGTCCCCGCGATCGCAAAGTTCGTGCTCGGCCTTTCGCCCCAACTTGACCGCATCCACGGGCGCTCGCTGAAGCGCGGCGACGCCCCCGACATCTCGGCCCGCCACCAATCGGCCAGATGCGTCGGCTCGCAATACCCCGGGGAACGCGCCAATCGAGTCAAGCCCGCTACATAATCGCCAAGCTCTTCTCGGTCCTCCACATCGAATTTCAAGAACATCGCGACATTGTCGGAATCGACCGTGATGACGATGTCTCTCGCCGAGTCGGGTAGACGCAAGCGAGAAGCCAGCGCCCCGTACTCCTCGCGCATTCGATCCGCGGAGGGATACCGGTCCGTCTCGATCATCAGGAGCCGTTCGCACCCCGAAACCGAATACAACGCGACCGCCAGACAAGCTAGCTGAACTCGCCTCATCGCCTGCCTGTCCTTCCCTCACCCAAAATCCAAACTCCGCGTAATCCGAACCCCTTTCTCCTCGAAAGTCCGCAAAAACTCCCGCGTCCTCTCCTCCGCGGTCGCCCGATCGTCCACCCCCAGATTCACGTTCAACAGATCGATCATCCAAGGCGCCTTGCGCGGCGAACTTACATAGGCGTCGGTCACCGTCAACGCCACCGGCAGCGTCGTCTCCTTCGAGTCGTCATGCACGTCGACGTCGTCGGCCCGCTGCAGCTTCTCATACTCCTCATCGAGCAACCGCCGGTACAGCTCTTCGCTGAAAACCTCGCCCGCCCGGACGCCCGTCTCCGCGTCGTCCTCGTTCAACCGCGCGCCCTTGTGCAACCACTCCCACAGGATGCTCAGCCGAATCTCGCCCGTCGCCATGTCTTCCATCAGGTACAACACGTCTTCGTTGCCGAAGAAGTCCGCCGGCTTCAACGCCGCCGCCTGAAAACCCTGCTCGAAAGCGTTCCCGTACTGGATCGCCACGCTGATCAGATCGCGCGCCCCGCGAATCGTCCTCGGCGCGGACTCCAACTTCGCCAACCCGGCCGCGTCTTCGTCCCCGTAGGTCAGCGCCGGGAACGAGCGCCCGGCCTGATTCGCTTCGCCCGCCTTCTCCCACACCGGCCGGATGATGTTCACCATCTTCCAGTGCGCCACCCACTTCCCGCTGGCGCCCTCGCGCTGCTCCCGCTCGGCGCCCGCGACCGCCCGCTTCATACTCTCGGAGACCCCGGCCTCCGAGCCCACCGGAATGTTCGGCTCCATCCCGCCTTGCCACAGCGCAAACAGCCCGTTCGCATCCGGCGTATTCGTCGCCCGACGTACCCGGTCCTCGTACTCGCGCATGTAGCCGTACGTCATCGTCACCGCGTCGATGTTCGGATGGATAAACTCCGGGTCCCAAGCCATCGCGTCGGCGACCGAGTTGATGTAGTCCCAGCGCCCCGTGTTGAAGCCCACAAACCGACTACGCAGCGCCGCCCGAATCTCCATCAGTTGGAACGAAGCCTCCAACTGCTCCACCAGCACGTACGTCTTCACCGTGCCGTCGGCCAGGCCCAGCGCCCGCTCAATCCCCGACAGAATGTCGTTCCACAGCGCCGCCTCTTCAGCCGTCTGGATCTTCGGCAGATAGAGCACGATGCTCGATCCCTGGCCGCGCAACGTCTCGTGATTGTTCGCCACATAGAGCGCCGCATCGACGATCGACGCCGAGAACCCGCTGCCGTCCTGGTTCCGAACATGCCGGTCGTCCAAGTGCAGCCCGCGCGCCCGAAAAATCCGCGTCGTGAACCCCAGTTGCTCGCGCCAGTCCGAAACAATCTCGCGGCCCAAAAACCCCTGCGCCCAAGCGTTCATCTCCGACGCCACCTGCTCGGCCGCCGTCAAGAACACGGGATCTTTCGCGAACGCCAGCTTCAGATTCCGCTGGTTGTCGAGCGACATCGTCTCGATCTGCCCGAGCGCATCCTCGCCGTCAAACATCCAGCCGTCGGCCCCAGAGAGCAGCGCGTAGGCAACGTTGCGAATACTGTTCGCAAGCGGCTTGCGCGGCTTGGCGCCAGGCCCGGTCCCTTGGATCCACTGCCGCTCCAGGTCCGGCGGAATCCGACACCCTTCAAAGCGCCCGGCCCGAGCATCCGCCACGCGAATCCCCGCCCGCGCAATCACCGAGTCCGGATCGAGAAACCCGATGCGCTCGGAACCTTCGGCCCGCCGACGCCGACGATTGAGCCGCGCCTGCATCAACGCCTTCCGGTCGACGTCGAGCGCCGCCACAGCCTCGATCGTGGCCAAAGCCTCGTCGGTCAAAACGTCGGAGTAGCTCTCGCGCACCCCGCTCCGCACTTCAATGGTTTGTAGGTCGCTCATCGTGGACAGATCCCCCGGGGTCCATCCTCCTACGAAACGCCCTCTCCGCGCCCAGCCCTTGAGGGGCTGTAAGAGAATCAACGGCGGTCGGATCCGTCAGAGCCCGGTACGTAAGTGCCGGGTCCCAAGGCGATTCGCGAAGCGAGAGCCCGTTGCTCAGCCCGAAGGGCGATATTTCGTTAGCCCAGGGTGCAAGCCCTGGGAAATCAACGCGATATAGTCCGACTCTACTCTTGCGGGGGCTCTATCGTCACGGCTCGCCGGGACGATGGAGACCCCACTTCCGAAACGTCGATTTCGCCTCCACATCCTCACCCCGCCCCAACCAACCTCCGCAAATTCCCCCCAAAAACCGCCTCCGCATCCTCAGCCGACGCCCCAACCGCTTTCAACGCCCCAGCCTGCGCCTCCAACACCGCCCCGTTCCACCCACGGGGAAAGAACGACGAATCCGACCCAAACAACAAACGCTCCTGCCCGCAAACCTCCAGCGCCTGCCGAAACACGTCCCGCAAACTCGGCTGCGGCGTCAAATACTTCGTCCACGAATTGCTGCTCGACGTATCGAGCGAAACGTTCGGGCACAGATCGCAAAGCATCAACGCCTCGCGAAAATACCCCGCCCCAAAATGCGGCAGCACAAACCGCACGTCCGGATTCTCGAGCGCCACGCGGTGCAGCTCCAGCGGATTCGAGTACGTCATGTCGAACACCGAAGGCAGCCCGAGCTTCTTCCGCACGCCCACCGTCAGCACGCCCATGTGCACGAACACCACCCGCCCCGGCTTCTCCGCGGCCACGCGATAAACCGGCTTCAGCGCCTCATCCCGAACCGAATACCGCCCCATCGCCGGAAACAGACAGAGCCCCGTCAGCCCCAACTCCTCAAACGCCCGCCGAGCCCGCCCTTCGGCATCCGGCGCCAACGGATGAAACATGAAATACCCGATAAACCGATCCGGCCGCGCCGCCACAACCCGCCCGATCGAGTCCTCATCGCCCGGAACCGACGCCATCAGCACCGACCGCTCGACGCCCGCCCGATCGAGTTCGGCGGCCCAAGTCGCCGCCAGATCTTCATCCGATCCAGGCGCATCCCAGCCCAACCCGGCGATCATCTCGTCAACCGTCTCGCCGGCAACCGACCGCTGCCCGTGCAGCGTCTCAAAAAACTTCCGCGAGAACAGATGCGCGTGCGCGTCCCACAGCGCCAAGTCGCCCCAAGGCGTCTTCATGGGCGATGCCCCTTCATCGGCGATGCCGGGCCTAGGCGGAAGGCGGAACGTAGTCCGGCGGCATCTCCGCCGTGCCTTCGCCGAAGAAGAACGCTTCGCACTGCTTCAAGATCATCTCCTGCGCCTCAAGCGTCGCCGGATTCAACCGAAACTCGTTGATGATCATCTTCAGGTGCTCTTTCCACATGTCCCACGCTTTCACGGAGACCTCGTTGTAGATCCGCTCCCCCAACGGGTGATCGAACGGTTTCTCGTCGAGTCCGGGCAGCTCCTGCTTGAGCTTCGCGCATTGCACCAATCGTTCAGCCATAAGGAGGTTAGTCTAGCGATTTCTGGAGCCGGTTTCAGGGCTGTCCGGTTTCAAGGCCTGTCCGGTTTCAAGGCTGTCCGGCTTCCGGCTCGTCCTCATCCATCTGCGGCCGCTGGAACGGCGCCTCAATCCCCGCCTGCGCCAGCTTGTTCACGTACTCCGAAGCCGCTCCGGCCTCCAGCGCCAGCTTGTACTGCACGATCGCTTCCTCGCGATTCCCAATGATGTCCTCAATCCGTCCGATGTAGATGTACGACATCGCCCGCATCTGCGGGTCGTCGTCAGCCAAGTAGGCGGCGTCGATAAAGTGCTCGCGCGCCAACTCCGGATCGGCTTCCAAGATCGCCGTCCGTGCCAATCCGTATTCAGCCTGCGCGCTGCGCCCGTCCGAGAGCTCGCGCACCTGCAAGAAAACCTCGCGCGCCTCATCGAGCATCTCTTGGTCGAGCAGAAACTCGGCGCGTTGCAGCAGTTGATCCGCCTGCGAGAGCTGCGTGCGCTTCGGCGCAACCTGTTCCTCTTCCTCGGGCGCTTCGGCAAACTTCACTTCTTGCAGCCGAGCGCCCTCCGCGTCCACGTCGATCGCGTCCACCATCTCCTGGTAGTAGTCGTTGATGTCGCGCCCGTCGGCCTCGTAGTCTTCTAACGCGTCAGCGAAATAGGCCGTCAGCAGATACCCTTGGCTCATCGCCTCGTCGACCAGCGCCTGCCTTGCCGCTGGATCGAGCCGGTCGAGCCGCGTCTCCACCGCCTTCGCCAGACTCTTCGTCACCAACAAGTCGAACTGTGACTTGTATTGCGCGGGCAGCGCCGGCGCATACTCGGCGAACGCCGCCAAGTCCCGCTTCGTCCTGACCGTCTCGGCGTAACGGATCGAAAGCCGGTCGAGCAGGTGCATCAAGAACGCATGCCGGATCTCGTCGATCGCCAACGTCTCGCTCGGATGCACGACCACCTGCACCTCGCCGCCGTACAGCCGCGTATTGAGCGACCCCGGCGCCGCCATCAAGTCGACCCACACCTTGAACCCGGCAAACTCGCGCCCCTGATTCGAGAGCCGCAGATAGCCCGCCGTCCGAAACATCATCGGGGCCAGCTGCTCCTGGATCTCGACCATGCGCTGCTCAAACGCCGGCTGGTACTTCTCCCAAAGCTCGTTGACTCCCGCCTCGCGGTGGAAACGCTCAATCAACGGCGCAAGCGACCGCAGCTTCCTCACCTCCGGCGGCAGATCCGTCGGCAGATTCGCCCGCAACTCGAAAGTCGGCGGCGGCTCGCACAGCAGCGCATAGGTGACGAACTGCGAAAGATTCGCCGCCGGGTCGTCCTGCTTCACCTGCTCATAGGCGACCTTCAACAGCTCGCGCGACTCGCCCTGCCACTGCTCCAACTGCAGCCGAACCGCCTGACGCACCAGCGAATCCGACCCCACGCCCACGCCGTCGTCGTACCCGACGGCGTTGATCGCCGCCAGCACCGTAAACATCCGCTCGTCGGCGTCGAGCTGACGATCCTCTTCCTGCGCCGCCGCCGCAGCAGCCAACATCAGGGCGCAGAAAGCCCCTATCCATCGCATCCGCATTCCTGTTTGGTCAGTGTAAGGGATATACGTCTCGCCCCCCGGCCGACGGTTCAGCCGGACGACTTTTCGCAGACCGCTTTCTCAAGGACTGTGAAAGAATGCACGGCGGTCAGATCCAGCAGAGCCGCGACAGTCAGGGGCTGTGAAAAAATCAACGGCGGCTAGATCCAGCAGAGCCGCGACAGTTATGGAGCGGGTATAGGGCGATTTGCGAAGCAAGAGCCCGTTGCTCAGCCCGCAAGGGCGGCATTTCGTTAGCCCATGGTGCAAGCCATAGGGAAATCAACGCGATACGTCCGTCCTCTCTGTTCGACCTTAGGGACGTTTCCGCGCGATCTGCGGTCATGCCGCGGAGCGCGGGGCAACGCGCTCAATTCTCATCGCTCAGGAACTCCGGCGCGACTTCCAGCACCGCCTTCAACGCCTCGGGGATCGGAGACGAACGATAGACGCCCTCCGAGTCCTTCTCCACGCAAACAAACGTCAACCGCCCGCGAGCCGCCTCCTCCCCGCCTTTGAGGAACGAGACCACGTAACTCACCGAGGTCCGCCCGATCGCCTTCACCCGCAAATGGCAATCGAGCACGTCGGAAAACCCGACCGGCTTCAAAAACTCCGCCCCTACGTTCACGCGCGGCGTCACGTAGAACGCCTCCGTCGGCTCAATCCCCGCCTCCGACAAAGCCCAATGCAAAAACTCCGTCTCGGTCTCCTCCATATACCGGAAGTAGTTCGTAAAGTGGATCAACCCCGCCGTATCGGTGTCCTGGAAATGGACCCGGCGGCGATAGTGGAATTCGTAGGGCATCAGAGGCGGCCATCATGGGCTCGGAGCCCTCCAGAAGTTTGGTACAACGTCTGAACGGATGTCCACGTACGACGCTCGATCCCTAGACGGAAAAGTCCTCATCATCACCGGCGGAACCCAAGGCCTAGGCGAGACCATCGCCCATCGCGCCAAGAGTCTCGGAGCCGCCGGCATCGCGCTGCTCGGCCGCAATCGCGAACGCGGAGAAGCCGCCGCCGCCGCCCTCACCGGCGATCACTGCGAAGCCGTCTTCCTGCCCACTGACCTTGAAAGCGTCGACGACTGCCGCGCCGCCGTTCGCGCGACCGACGAACGCTTCGGCCGCATCCACGGCCTCGTCAACGCAGGCGCCGACACCTCTCGCGGCTCCCTCGAATCGACCACCCCCGAACTCTGGGACCGCCTGCTCGCCATTAACACGCGCGCGCCGTTCTTCTTGATGCAAGAGACCGTCGCCGTCATGCGCCGCGAACGGATCGCCGGATCGATCGTCAACGTACTCTCGATGTCCGCCCACGGCGGCCAGCCGTTCCTCGTCGCGTACTCGGTCTCCAAAGGCGCCCTCGCCACGCTCACCAAGAACCAGGCCTACGCCCTGCGCGAAGACCGCATCCGCGTCAACGGCCTCAACATCGGCTGGATGGCCACCCCCGGCGAACACTCGATCCAAAAACTCGAAGGCCAACCCGACGACTGGCTCAAGAACGCCGACGCCCGCATGCCCTACGGCCGCATCCTCCGCCCCGAAGACGTCGCCGGCATCGCAACCTACATGCTCAGCGACGACGCCGAAATGATGAACGGCTCCCTCGTCGACTTCGACCAACACGTCATGGGCATCTACATGCCCTAGTCCGCGTCCGCGGCCCATGCGGAACGCAGACCCGCCTGTCCTGCTAAACTCCGCGAACGATGACTCGCTTCGCGTTCCTGCTCCTGCTGGCCGCCGCCGCGCTCCCCGCCCAACAGACCGCCTTCGTCCACGCCACCCTGATCGACGGGACCGGCGCCGCCCCCGTTGAAGACGCAACCATCCTCGTCGGTCCCGACGGCCGGATCCGCGCCGTGGGCTCGGAGGTCAACATCCCCGACTCGGCCAAAAAGGTCGACCTCAAGGGCAAGTACGTCGTCCCCGGCATCATCAACCTCCACGGCCACGTCGGCAACGTCAAAGGCCTCTCGCAAGACCGCAAGTACTTCACCCGCCAAAACGTCATCGATACCCTGCGCACCTTCGCAAGCTACGGCGTCACCACCACCACCTCGATGGGCACCGACGAAGACTCGATGATCGGCATCCGCGACGAGCGCCGACGCGACGCCTTCCAAGGCGCTCGCGTCCTGACCGCGCTCCAAGGCTTCACCACCCTCGGCGGCTACCCCACCCAGGCCCCCGGCGTCAAAGGCGTCGCCCAAGAGGTCGCCTCGGCGGCACAGGCCAAAGTCTGGGTCGACAAGCTCGCCGACAAGGACGCCGACATCGTCAAGATGTGGGTGGACGGCCACCACGGCGAATTCGAGAAACTTCCGCCGGCCATCTACAAAGCCATCATCAAGCAGGCCCACAAACGCGGCCTCCCGACGCTCGCCCACATCTACGAACTCGCCGACGCCAAAGCCCTCGTCAAAGCCGGCGTCGACATCCTCGGCCACTCCGTCCGCGACCTCCCCGTCGACGACGAACTCATCGCCTTGATGAAGAAGAACGGAACCAGCTACGCCGCCACCATCACCCGCGAACAGTCGACCTACGTCTATCATTCGCCGCCCGAATGGCTCGACGATCCCTTCTTCCGCAAGTCCGTCTCCGATGAGATCGTCGAAGGCGTTCGCACCCAACTCAAGCAAGCCCAGTCCGCCCCGGCGGTCGTCGAGCAAGGCCGCAAAGACTTTGAGATGGCGATGAAGAACGTCAAGACCCTCGTCGACGCGGGCGTCCACGTCGCCTTCGGCACCGACACGGGCCCCCCGGGCCGCTTCGCCGGCTTCTTCGAACACTGGGAAGCCGAACTGATGGTCGAAGCCGGCATCTCCCCGATGCGCATCATCGAAGCCTGGTCCAAATACTCGTCCGAAGCGCTCGACATCGACAAGGACTTCGGCACGCTCGAGCGCGGCAAGACCGCCGACCTCCTCGTCCTCAACGCCGACCCCCTAGCCGACATCACCAACACCCGCAAAATCCACGCCGTCTACATGAGCGGCAAAAAGTTCGACTAGCCCTGGCGACGACCGCCGGCCAACGAACAGCAGTGCCGCGGCCGTGTGGCGCTGTGACAAAATGCGGTCAGATCCGTCATCTATGAGAGCGTTGCCTGTCAAGCACGGAGGCCGAGGCGGGAAAAAAATGGGGACAACGCCCTTTTTTCTGGCCGGAAGGCCAGTTGATCGGAGAGAAACGGTCGAGAAAACGCCAATCGGCAGGTCTTTGAGCCCGCCAGGGATTCAAATCGGATAGGGAGACAGCCTTGCTCCCGCGGCCGCGCAACTTGCCGCAAAGCGAGATTCGCTCTTTTATTTCAGCACTTTACGGAGACGACTGCCCAATAGATGGGCGTTGTCCCCATTTTTCTCGCTACTCCCCCGCCGGCAACCCCCGCAGCAGCGACTTCGGAATCACCCCCAGCTCATCCGAATCATAGAGCGCAACCACCACCCGTTCCCCGTCATCCGCCAACGCCCGCGGCCCCTTCCCCGGCATCTCCAACACCCGCCGCTTCCGAAACGCCTCGCCGAACCCCGCCTTCCCCGTCCCCTCCCACCAAACGACCTTGTGCGACACATGCCCGGCCGCCAACAAGTCCAACCGGCCGTCCCCGTCCACGTCCGCCAGCAGCACGTCGCGGATCTCATCCGCCGTACTCTCTCCCGCCCGAACCGTCCCCGGCGAAACCGAACCCGCAAACGCGAACGTCCCGCCGCGGTTGCGAAAGACCGCCACGTTGTCGCTCGTCGACCGGTTCCCGACCACCAGATCCGCCCACCCGTCTCCGTCCAAATCCCCCAGCCGCAGGTGGTACGGCGTCGCTCCCTGCGAAGAGAAATGCGCGCTCTTCTCAAACCGCCCGTCCTCTCCCTGCAGCCAAACCTCCACCAGATTCGACGAGTAGATCGTCGCCGCCAGATCCGCCCGCCCGTCTCGATCGACGTCCGCAACCCCCACGTCCCGCGGCCCCGGCAACGTCGGGTAGCGCTCCTGCCGAAACCGCCGCCCGCCCAGGTTCGTCAGCACGACCAGAAAATCGCTCGACCAAGCCGCCGCGACCAAATCCATCCGCCCGTCCCGATTGAAGTCCGCCGCCTTCACCGATGTCAGCCCCGGCGCCGGATACCTCGGCGTCCCGTCCGCCAGACGGCTCTTGTCATACTCGAACTCCCCCTCGACGCTCCAGTGCACCGGCTCGTCCATCGCCCCGCCATAGAGGAACGTCAAGTCCCGTCCGCCCGGTTCATGGAAGTTCGCCACGACGACGTCCTTCCGCCCGTCCCCGTCCAGATCCGCCACGACGCTCGTATACGGCCCGAAACCGACCCGCAGATCCGCTCCCCGCTCGCCGTTGAGATAGACCGTGGCCGTATCGTTCGCCGGACGCTCCTCGTCCAGACGCAGCAACTCCCCCCGGCAAGGCGCGACCAGATCCGTCTCGCCGTCCCCGTCCAAGTCCGTCGCCGAAACCCAGTACGGCCCCGGCCCCGTCGGCAAGTAAACGATCTCGTCAGCCGCCGCTACAGAGACCAACAGCATCGCCGCAGCCGAGAGCTTCCCGACGACTCGAAGCCAATGCCGTCCGCCCCACCCTCTTGGCCGTCTGCTAACGAGCACCAACAAATATCTTGCGCCCCTGGATGCACGCTTCCGCAACCACAACCGGAAGCGACCAACAGATCCAAGCCGACGCCGCGAGCTGCTCAGGGAGCGTTCCCACCTCCGCCGATTGCAGCCCGAGAAACATCATCCGGAAGAACACGAAACCAAAAGTCACCACGTAGCTGCGGATCATCCATTCCTGATGCTGCTCGATCAGCCGCCGCCTGATCGCTGCGTAGGCCATCCCCGTCGTGATCAGCCAAGCCGTGGCCAGGCCCGAGAGCCCCAGCCCGAACACCCAACCGCCGTTCGTATGGAGAGCCAAATAGTATGCCGCCGCGGAGCTCACCACGATGGCGCCCATATAGATCTTGCCTAGCAGACGGTGTCGCGGCATGCTCTTGCGCGCCAACCCGATCCACATCTGGTACGGGCCGATCAGCAGCGCCGTGATGCCGGTCGCAATGTGCAAGAGCAGCACCGAGCCGTTCGGCGCATAGCGGGCCAACCCCTCGCTCGAAGGCGCAAAGTAGGGCAACGCCACAATGCCGATAAACGCCACACCCAGCAGCAGAGCCGTTCCAATCAAGAGCGAAGATCCGCGCCCCGGTCCGGTGGCCCTGTCGGTGGCTAAAGTCGTGGTCGCCATTGGATACTGCAAGCTCGCCAGCGCTAGGCTAGCGGACGCGGGCACGGCGGCGCAAACCGGCCCGCCTCCACTAGTTTCAGATTCCTGGTTTGAGATTCCGCGGACTAGTCGTCCCGGCCACGCCGCCGAATCGGCTATCCTCGGGAGGCGCTTTTCGCCAAACCGATTTAGGGAAGAACCCCATGGCAAGCCTCGTACTACAGTCGAGCTTGTTCGACATCGACACATATCTGGCCGTCGGCATCGACGCCGCGGTCTACTTCTGGCTGGCGGTCGTCGCCACCGGACTGTTCCTCGTCAAACTGGGTTTTGAGTTTTTCTTCGGCGACGTCGACGGTGATCTCGACGCCGATATCGACGACCCGCACATGGACAGTACGGGCGCGTTCACCTTCTTCTCCGTCCTCTCGCTGCTCGCCTTCTTCATGGGCGTCGGTTGGATGGGGTTGGCGGCGCGCGTCAGTTGGGGACTCGGCGGCTTCGCTTCGGCGGCGGCTTCGACCTTCTTTGGCATCGCGCTCATGATGCTCTCTTCGGGCCTCATGTACGCCGTCCGCCAGATGACCCAAGTCGCCCGCTACGACCTCCAAACCGCGGTCGGTCACACCGGCAAAGTCTATCTCTCCATCCCCGCCAAAGGGGGAGGGCAAGGCCAAGTCGAAGTCACCGTATCCGGCCGCCGCAAGGTCCTCAGCGCCGTCAGCCAAGGCGAGGCCATTCCGCCTTTCGCCGCCGTCAGAATCGTCGACGTTCGCGACGACGAAGTGTTTATCGTGGAACCGGCTCCTTAACCAGGAGAACAACCTTTATGAATATCCCGCCCGCTCAAGCGATCTTCGACTTCAGCATCGTCTTGCCGATGCTCGTCGTCCTCGTGGTGATGAGCATTCTGCTCTTCGTCGTCCGTCAGTACAAACGCTGCCCGTCTAACCGCGTCCTCGTCGTCTACGGTAAAGTCGGCGGCTCGCAAGCTTCTCGCTGCATCCACGGCGGCGGCGTCTTCGTCGTCCCGCTCTTCCAGGACTATCAATACCTCTCGCTCGAACCGTTGGCGATCGACATCGAGCTCACCGGCGCGCTCTCGAAAAAGAACATCCGCGTCAACGTCCCCTCCACCTTCACCATCGGCGTCTCCACCGACCCGGCCGTGATGAACAACGCCGCCGAACGTCTGCTCGGCCTCGGCGAACCCGAAATCGCCGCCCAAGCCCGCGACATCATCCTCGGCCAGATGCGTCTCGTCATCGCCACCCTCTCGATTGAAGAGATCAACCAGGACCGCGAAAAATTCCTCGACCTGGTCAACAAGTTCTGCTCGACCGAGCTGCTCAAAATCGGTCTCGAAGTCATCAACGTCAACATCCGCGACATCACCGACGAATCCGGCTACATCGACGCCATCGGCAAAAAGGCCGCCGCCGAAGCGATCCAGATCGCCAAAGTCGAAGTCGCCGAGCAAGAGAAAGACGGCGCCATCGGCGAAGCCAGCGCCAACCGCGAACGCGCCGTCCAGGTCGCCAACCAAGAGTCCGCGGCCTCGATTGGTCGCAAAGAAGCCGAGCGCGAGCAGCGTATCCGCGTCGCCAAACTCGAAGCCGAAGGCGTCTCCGGTGAAGCCGAAGCCGCCCGCGAGCAAGACGTCGTCACCGCCCAACAGGCCGCCATCACCGCCGAAGGCAAGAAGCAAGCCGAGGCCAACCAACGCGTCCGCGTCGCGACCCTAGAAGCCGAGGCGGTCGAGGGCGAAAACCAATCGCAAGCCTCCATCGCCGGCTACAACGCCACACTGTCCGAACGCCGCGCCGAAGCTCGCCGCCGAGGCGAAGTCGCCGCCGCCGAAGCCGCCCGCGACGTCCTGATGGCCGAGAAGGAACAGGAACTCGCCCGCCTCCAGAAAGAGGAGATCGTCCGCCAAGAGATCGACCGCCAACGCGTCGAGATCGAAGCCGAGGCCGAAGCCGAGAAGCGCCGCCGCATCGCCCGAGGCGAAGCCGACGCCGTCCTGGCCAAGTACAACGCCGAAGCCGAAGGCGTCCAACGCGTCCTCGAAGCGAAAGCCGAAGGCTACGAGAACCTACTGCGTGTCTGCGCCCAACGCCCGGACCTCGCCCCGACCTTGCTGGTCATCGAGAAGCTTCCCGAACTCGTCTCCGAGCAAGTCAAAGCAATCCAGAACCTGAAGATCGACAAGATCACCGTCTGGGACTCCGGCGCCGCCGGAGCCGACGGCAAGAACGGCGCCACGGCCAACTTCCTAAGCGGACTGATCGGCGCCCTACCTCCAGTCCACGAACTAGCCGAACAAGCCGGCATCGAACTCCCCGAAGTCCTAGGCAAAGTCGGCGCCAAGCCCAATCCCAAAACGGACTCCGAGGCGCCGCCGGCGACCCCGCACGCCCAGACTCCCTCGACGCCGCCCTACTAGGGCCTCTACCCGTTGGGCGGTCGGTTACAAGCTGACCGCCCTAAGGACTCATGCTGCGAGCCCTCGACCAGGGAGTGGGGTCGGGGCCCAGAACGTATTTGCGATCTCTGATGTTCACAAAGTCAATCGACGAACTGACTCAGGCAGACATCCAGGCGCTCGTGGATCGGTCGTACCGAGAGGGAGATCACCTGGAGTTCAAGCAGGAGCTGGCGGCTGTCTCTCCGGATTCGTCAAGAACGGCCGGGAAGAAGGCACGAAGAGATGGATTGGCAGGTCTCACGAAAGAGGTCGTGGCGTTCGCCAATTCGCGGGGTGGATGGATAGTAGTCGGAATCGTTGATTCGGACGGCTGCGCGTCGGAGATCCATCGGATTCCGCAGGTCCAATCACTTGTCCAAACAGTCGAGAACTCGATCCGCGACAGCATCGAGCCCAGACTTCCGTCCTTCGATGTAAGGGCAATCGTCTGGCCCGAAAGTGAGGACGGCGTACTAGTAGTCCGTGTTCCAAAGTCTCACTTATCGCCCCACCGGTCATCGTTCGACAAGGAGTGCTACCAGCGACGCGGCGAGAGCTCGGTCCCCATGTCCATGTACGAGATTCAAGACTTCACCCTGAATGCTAACCGCGGACTTGCGCGGATAGATGAACGGTTCGCCGAGCTTCGTGAGGATTTTGGCGAGAAACTGAATGATGTTTTTGCTGGAGAACCCCATGCTGCAGTCCGAGTCTCGACGGTTCCTTCGTTCCAGCAGCGCGAAGTTCTAGACCTTCTCCATCGTTCTGAACTACACCCGAGGACCACTGAATTTAGTACCGACAACGCATCCGATTGCTTATGGGAAGTTCTGGACCAGACCCCTGCTCCCATCGTTAGAGGGGCTGAGTTCTCCTACTCCGTACCAAAGCATTTTTTTCAAGCCGAGACTTTGTTCTGTGATGGTGCTGTTACCGGGATTGACGCCGTCGACGATTCCGTGTTGCCTCAGGACAGGATATTCGCACTCCTTGCGACGGTCGCGACCAGTACGGACCGAATACGGCGTGCGGCCGGTGCGCCAGACTCGCCGTTTGTTGTGGAGGTCGAGGTAGTAGTCCATGGCAATCCCGCTCAGATTACGCGTTGGGGTACGCGTCAACGATGGAGGGACGCGGAGCGGGGTCAGGTATTCCCTAGGTACCAGGTAGCCTCCCCTGATGATTTTCCGGCGCTTACTGATCGCTTCCGACGGGACTTACTCCATTTCCTGCACGTACTAGACGATGCACGGTCCATTCGAGTCCACCTACCAGCAGTGACGGACCGCTGATGAAAGGCTTTTTGTCTACCGACGACGCCGTCCGCATCCGTCCCGTCCGCCCCGACGAGACCGCGCTCATCTTCAGCTTCCTCGTCATCGCCGCCCGCCTGGACGATGTCGAGGACCCCAGGCAACTCGCCCTCACCGACCCCGGCCTGACCAAGTACTGGCAGGGCTGGGGACGCGAGGGCGACCTCGGCTTCGCAGCCGAATCCGACGAAGGCCTCCCCTTGAGCTGCGCCTGGGTACGCCTCTTCCCGCCCGACGCCCCGGGCTACGGCGCCGTCGCGCCTGAGATCCCGGAACTGAGCGTCGCCGCCATCCCCTCCGCCCGCAACCAAGGCGTCGGCACGGCGGTCCTCGAATGCCTGCTCGAATCCTGCCGCGACCGCTTCCCCGGAGTCTCGCTCAGCGTCCGCAAAGACAGCCCGGCCGTCCGACTCTACACCCGACTCGGCTTCCAACCGGTCGAAAGCGCCGACGAGCGCAACGGCCTCGAGACCGGCTCCATCACCATGCTCCTGCGCTTCGACGCCTAGTTCCACCTGCCTCCAAACCGGAACACCACGCCGGTCGAGACGCGGAACGAACTATCCAGCCCCTGCCGAGGCCGGATCATCCAATCCGGTTGAATCCGCCAAGAGAACCGTTCGCTCAGATGCACATCGAGCGAGCCGCCGATGGCCCCGCCGAAACGGTTGCTCGTATCCGTCAACAGCATCGGAATGTTCGTCCCGGATTGGCTAGGGAACAGCACTCCGAACTCTCGCGTTCCCTGCGCCAGTCCCGCCAGCACGTGCGCCCCCAACGTGAAGCGCTCGTTCGACAAGATCCGGAAGCGCGGCCCGAAGAGAAACGTCCGTCGGTCGTCTTGCAGATTGCCGAAGGCCGTGCCTCCCCTTTCGGGATGGACGGCCGGTTGATCGTAGCTGCCGTACATCTCCGAGATCTCGGCTTCGATGCCCAGCCAAGGTCGGATATAGACGGTCTGCGAAGCGACCCACCCGTTCCGCTCCTGCGAAGTTTGAGGGAAATAATGCGACTGGTCTCCGCGCTGATGCGCAAAACCTCCAAACGCCTCCACCCGAAAATCTTCTTGGGCGAAAGCCAGGGGCGCCGCTGAAAGCACGGCCGTAAGAAATAGAACTTTGGGAAATACCGTTTTGGGGCTCATACCCCGGACAACGCCCAAACCCGAAGAACCGATTCAACCGGGCGTACGCATCCACACTTCCCTTTCGGAGAAAGGTCCAGGGCCGTTGGGAGCATTCGATGTTCCGGTCGTCAAATGACCGAGGCCAATTGTAGAGGGCTCCGTCCCCTCGGCGGTGTCCATAGATCCATGGGAACTTCACCGATGCGGAGTTGGAGCTTGATGCGAGTCTGGATCTCAGTCCTGGGATTGACCCTGATCACAGGTTTCGCCATCGTCCTCTATCCGTTCATCGTCGCGAGATCAACACTCAGGGACCTTCCCACAACGACCGATCAAGCCACGTCGGAGGAGTGGCTCCGACAGTGGGCCAGAGACCATAGCGCGACAATGGAATGCGACGGCTCCAACTGTGTAGCGGAGGTGATCATCTCCAATTGGCTCTTAACTCGTATCCATCTAGCACCGCCAACGCGTTTCGCAGCGTCCGTGTCCATAGACAGCGGGAAACTCGTAAAAGCTCGGCTCTCTCTGTCGGATGTGGACTATCAGGCACGCAGAGGGGCGTCGACAGTGATGAACATTGACTATACGGGGACGCACCATCCTGGAGCGACGCCGGCAACACCCACACTGTGGCAAGAGCCAGTGGGGAAACCGCCGGCTGTGGTCTATTTCGTGACTCCTGAGGTCGAGCCCAATGCCCGGGATCTAGCACGCAGCATCAACGTCTGGTGCCTAGCTCGAATCGGCGGGTGTTCCCGTTCGCAACAGGCGCCTGAACTTTGGGCTTTGAGGAAGTGACCTGCCCCCCGGATCGGTCCACCAGAATGTTAGCCGAACGGGGCTGTAGATGGTTCAGCGTCAGCCGGTCATCGCCCTCGTATAAGGTCTCTTTGAGCGGCTGGGCGGGTTCCGTCCAGGGCGCGGTCGAAGACCGCGGCGAAGCGAACCCTTGACGGGTTCCGTTCAGTCGCGTATCTCCTCTGTCGAGGGCGATGGACGGGGTCATGCCGCCTCCTCGAGCGCGTGGCTTTGCGCGAATTCGGTCGGCGTACGATATCCGAGCGAGCTGTGCGGTCGCTCGTCGTTGTAATCACGACGCCACGCCTCGAGCGTCCGTCGCGCGTCTTTCAAACTCCGGCAGAGGGGACAGAGCGGCAGAGAGCGGCAGAGGGGACCGGCAGAGGGGACAGAGCCCTTTACATTCGGCGGCCTCGTGCGGAACGTGTTGAGGAGACGATACTTCGTGGGGTTCCGCGCGTCGGAGCCGGCTTCGTGGACTCGAGTGAGTCGAGGTTCAAACTGTTGATAACATTGATGTTTTGGTCGTCAAGTGAACGAGGCCAATTGTAAAGGGCTCCGTCCCTTCCGGAGATGAGTAAATGGTGCCTAGATGTCCAAAGAACAAGTTGAGCGTTTTCTTCAAACGATCTACTTCGGTGATCGAGGATGCCAGGGATACTCACTAGATTCATCGGGCAATAAGTTCAAGATCTACGTTGATGAAATCTCACGGATTCGGTCAGAGAGTGGCAACTGGGAATACTACAATGACGAGAACATTGAACGAGGAGCGATAGTATTTTCGGGCGTCATTGCAGTGCACTTGTCGAACGGAGGCTACATTCCGAACGACTATATCGAGCTTGGGGCAGTAGAAGCGATGGAGCCGCCTACAGCGGGCCACGTCAAAATCCGAGTTGAGCTCGGGTGCGGAGTCGAGCCATCTCTGGTTGTTCCCTCGATCGTGGATATCGTTTGTCACGACGTGTACCTAGAGTCCCCGGAGCGGCCTGGCGAAGAGATTAGGTGACTACTGTGAGCTGAGAGTGCTGCCGAGAGTTGCTGAAAGTGACTGGAGTGCGAGCGGGCAACGAGACCGGGACAGAAGGGACGGAGCAAGATCGAAAGGAGCGGGGGTTGGGCTGCTGCTGCCGCGCCGGCTTGGGCAGCTATAATCGCGGCGATGTTCCCCCGCCTCCTCTTCGTCACCGCCCTAACTCTCGCCCCGCTCCTCACCGCCGACCCGTCCCACGAAATCGCCTACAAAAAACACGTCATCGACCTCGGTCGCAATGAGGCCTGCACCGTCGCCGACGTCAACGGCGACGGCCTCCTCGATATCGTCTCCGGCTCCCACTGGTTCGCCGCCCCCGACTGGAAGAAGCATCAACACCGCGACGTCCTCTACTGGAACAACTACTTCGACGCCTTCTCCGATCTCGCCCTCGACGTCGACTCCGATGGAGACATGGACGTCATCTCCGTCGGTTGGGCCGGAAAGAAGATCGCCTGGTACGAAAACCCCGGCCACAAGAAAGTTGAGCAAGCCGGCTTGTGGAAGGAGCATCCGGTCGATTCCGGCCGCTCCGTCGAGTTCGCGTTCCTGGTCGATCTCGACAACGACGGCGTCCGCGACGAAGTTCTGCCCCAATTCGGCAACGGCGAGGGCTTCACAGCCTGGTATGAAGTCGAAGGCCAAGGCGCCGACGCCAAGTGGGTCCGCCACATCGTCAGCCCCGATCGCTACGGCCACGGCATCGGCGCCGGCGACGTCAACGGCGACGGCCGCAACGACGTGCTGACGCCCAAAGGGTGGCTTGAGGCGCCCGAAGATCCGCGTCAAGTCCCCTGGAAACTCCACGAGGACTACGCCTTCGACAAGCACGTCGGCTTCCTGCACGTCCTCGACGTCGACTCCGACGGCGACAATGACATCCTCGCCCCGCACGCTCATGACTACGGCATCTACTGGCTCGAGCGCACCGCCGACGGCAAATTCGAACGCCGCCTCATTGACGACGCCTGGTCGCAAGCCCACGCTCTGACCCTCGCCGACCTCACCGGCGACGGTTTCCCTGAGGTCGTCACCGGCAAACGCTTCTACGCCCACAACGGCCACGATCCCGGAGGCAGAGAATCACTTGGTCTCTATTGGTATTCGGCTTACCAAGGAACTCGTGCCCTAGAATGGGCCCGCCACGTGATTCATTACGGCGGCCGCGTCGGCGGAGGGATGCAAATTCCCGTCGTCGACCTCGACGCCGACGGAGACCTCGACATCGTCGTCGCCGGGAAAGGCGGCCTCTATATGTTTGAAAACGTACAGCGATAGTCGATTTCCCAGGGTCAGGGCGTACCTCGCGGGCAGGATCTGCGTAGCGGCCGTCCATCGCGAGTACCGGGAGTCGTAAGGCCTTTCCCTCAACAAATCTTTCGGTGATTTAGCCGATTGTTCTCAGCCTAGTTCGGACCTAAGATTACGAACGTGATGCGGTATTCCAGATGCCGCGCCGTTTTCGCTACGCGGAAGTAGGAACGAGCGACGAGATGATCAACGGCAGACACGTCAAAGAGGTCGACCAAAACGGTCGCCCTTACCTGCCGCCCTTGGGCACGCAGGCCGCAGCACCGACCGCCGACGCCGTCGCTCCGTCCCTGTCTCAACTGCGTCAAGGCGGACCTCGCCGATTGACGCCGACCAACGTTCCGCGTCTAGAACTCTTCCGCGGCTTGATGCCGCTCGAACCGTCTCTCTCTTCTGAGCAGATTCGCCCCGCGTCGTTCGCCAACGTAAAGACGATCCAGCGGCCGCCGGTCGTCACCCCGGCGCTCGATCTGGCCCCCGCGCGTCTGATCTCTCGCGCGGCCGCCCGTGTGGCGCAGCGCGCCGCAACCAAGCAGGTCGCACAAGAAGCGGAACCGGTAGAGGCCTTCTTGCCCGGCGCGCGCAAACGGGCCCCGGAGACCTCGCAAGTCATCGAGTCCATCCAGGCTGCGGCGCGCCTCGCCGCGCCCCGGACCGAGCCCGCTCCCGAGCGCAAGCCGGAAGGCGAGCCGCTCTGGCACCAACTCTTCTCGCCCGACAAGCGCAACGCCGCCGCCGCCCGGCTCGACCTCACCGCCGACAGCGATCCCGCGCCCCACTACTCACGCTCGATCCACGAGTCCGGTTTCGATTGGGGCGACGCGGGCGGAATCGACCTCGACGGCCTGCCCGAATCGAAGTCCGACATCATCCCGTTCCGCGAAGAGCAGCCGCGTAAGATCTGGTTCTGGCAGGCGATCGAAGGCGTCTTCCTGAGCCGCGCCTTCTCCGGCGCCCTCGCCGCCGTCATGGTCGTTCTGTTCGCCAGCACCATTGACGTGCCTTGGAACGAATGGGTCCGCCGCCAAGCCTCCGGCATCAAGGCCCCCATCGCCGCCGCCGTGTCGCAGCTCAGTCGTCCGATCGAGGAACGCGCCGCGTTCTTCATCGTCGACGACTTCACTGCCGCGACCGACCAGTGGAAGGGCTCCCGCTCGCTCCGCATCGATCCCGCCGGATGGGCGGCCGTCAGCCAGGGCCTTAACCTGCACACAGGAACCACGGAGCTCCGCGACTACCGCCTCGACTTCGACGCCAAGATCCAAAGCAGGGCCGTCGGTTGGGTCGTCCGCGCGCCGAGCGCCGACAACCACTACGGCTTCAAGCTCCTCCAGGAAGGCTCCGACGCCTCCCCGCGCTTCTCTCTGTCGCGCTACTCGATGATCGACGGCGTCAAGAGCGTCGTCTCCCAACGAATCGACGTCCCCGCGCAGCTCGCTTCGGTCGAAGACTTCAACCGCATCTCGGTTCGCGTCGTCGAAGACCAGATCACTACCTTGATCAACGGCTACGGCGTCGACTTCTGGCGCGACAACCGCATCGAGCAAGGCGGAGTCGGACTGCTGGCCGACGCCGGCGAAAGCTCCCTCGTCCGCAAGATGACCGTCTCCGGCAACGACGATCCCTGGGGCCTGCTGCTCTACGGAACGCTCGAGACGATGCGCTCGGTCGAAGGCTTCTTCGGCGGCGAGGCGGCCCCGGCCACGCTCACCTTCTTCCGCTTCCCGGCCTACGCCCCGGCGGCCTCCGCGACACCGATCGCCCCCGTCTACCGCCTGTCGGGCGAGTAGCAGTCTCAAGACTCGCTGACTTCGGCGGCGCCCCCGCGCCCTCTTCGCGATAACGACCAGCCTGGGTAAACTATCCCCATGAAGGTAGCGACCCTGTCCACCCTCTTGGCCTCCGTATCGCTCTTCGCCGCTGCTTCGCTCTTCGCCGCCCTGCTTTTCGCAGGGTGCGGCGCGGCCCCTGAAGCCGAGCCCGAAGCGCCCGTCGCTCCGTCGCTTTCCGAGGCCGTCACCTTCTACGCCGGTTTCGAAGACGGTCTCGACGCCGCCTACGCCCGCGGCGACCGCCGCATCTACTCCGCGCCCAACTACAAAGAACTCGACAAGCGCAGCCCCGGCTACTGGGGCTCGACGATTGAAGTCGTCTACGACGTCGGCCGCACCGGCCACGCCCTACGCTTCAATCAGAAGAATACGGAAGCGATCTTCTACACCGCCGACCAGAACGTCCCGTTCTCTTCTGACTCGTGGAGCGGCACAGTCTCCTTCTGGCTGAGCCTCGACCCGGCCGTCGATCTCGAACCCGGTTACTGCGACCCCATCCAGGTCACCGATTCGGCCTACAACGACAGCGCGCTCTGGGTCGACTTCACCAAAGACAACCCGCGCCAGTTCCGCATGGGCGCATTCGGCGAACTATCCGCCTGGAAGCCCGAAGACGAGGCCAAGGACGACAACACCACCTTCGAAGCCCGCTTGGTCGTCGTCGACGAACCGCCTTTCGCGGCGGAAAAATGGACGCACGTAGCGATCGTCTACGATGCGCTCGGAACGGCCGCAGGATCCGCGTCTCTCTACGTCGACGGCAAACTCCAAGGGACCGCCGAAGGCGTCTCGGAGGTCTTCGAGTGGGCGCCCGCCGCCGGCGAGCTTCGCCTCGGCGTCAACTACGTCGGCCTCTTCGACGAGCTCTCCGTCTTCGACCGCGCCCTGACGGCCGAGGAGATCCAGAAAGTCTTTGACGCCAAGGGCGATCCCCGCGATACCCTCGACTAGCGCAAACAACCAAGCCATCGCGGTCATGCCCGGCGTCGTCACTCGAATCTACTTGCGCCCCTCGGCGCGCACTCCCGTAAAGCGGGTATCACAGACCCGTGCGGTCACCGGTCGAGGTCTCGAAGGCGACCACGCCGGCGGCGGCGCCCGTCAGGTCACCCTACTCTCGGAAGAAGCCTGGGCGGACGTTCAACGGGAGATGGACCGCGACGAACTCGATCCCGGCGGACGCCGCGCGAACATCGTCGTCCAGGGTCTCAAACTGGCCGACGCGATCAAGGGCGGGTTGCGCATCGGCGACTGCCTGCTCCGGATCGCGGGCGAGACTCGGCCCTGCCGATTGATGGACGACTACGCCCCCGGTCTCCAGAAAGCTCTCGACCCCGAGTGCCGCGGCGGAGTCTACGGACGCGTCCTCTCCGGAGGAGAAATCAAGGTCGGCTCGCCCGTCGAGCTTCTCAGCGCCGCCGACCTGCCCGAGGAACCGAAACAACTGGACTTTTCCGCCATGAAAGGAGGCAGCGCATGAAACGCGCCGCGACCGCCCTGCTCGCAGTGACGCTACTAGGCGGCTGCGGCGCCCCCTCTCCCGAGGCCCAGCCCAAAGTCGAGGCGCCGAAACCCAAACCGCCCGAGGACGAGAGCCGCCGCTTCCCGGGCGACGGTCGCATCGAAGTGGAGATCGTCGAAGACCAGTTGCTCGGCAAGGACTACCTGCCCGGCGGCAACCTCGCCTCCTACGACCGCGAAGGCAAACAGTACCAGCAATTCCTGATCCGCTCCGACCAGGCTCTCGATCTCCTCTCCGCCGTCAAAGGGCAACTCGCGGACCGCAAATTCGTCGCCGCATTCGGCGGCTACTACGGGCAGATCGACGGGGAAGGCTGGTTCGTCTTCATCAAGAACGACTACCTGCTAGGCATCGTCGGCCTGGAGCAAGCCGAAGCCGACCTCATCGCCCGCGACTTCGCCGCGCGTATCTACTAGCGCTTCGCCTCGGTCGCTCATGAACATCCTCGTCTCGGCCGGCGAAGCCTCCGGCGACCGCTACGCCGCCGAACTCGTCGCCGTCCTGCGCAAGCGCCTCCCCGAAGCGCGCTTCTTCGGCGCCGCCGGTCCCCGTCTGCGCGACCAAGGCGTAGAGCCGATCGTCAAGACCGAATCCCTCGCCGTCGTCGGCCTCGTGGAAGTCGTCCGCCACATCCCGCGCATCCACGGAGAGTTCAAGCGCCTCCTCGCCGCCGCCGAGCGTGAGAAGCCCGACCTGGCCATCCTCACCGACGCTCCCGACTTCAATCTCCGCGTCGCCGCCAAACTCAAGGCCCAAGGCGTACCGGTCGTCTACTACGTCGCCCCGCAAGTCTGGGCCTGGCGCTCTTGGCGCGTCAAGAAGATCGCGCGCATCGTCGATCGCCTGCTGACGATCTTTCCCTTTGAGGAGACCTGGTTCAACCGGCGCGGCGTCTCCGCCGTCTACGTCGGCCACCCGCTCGCCGACGCGCTCGAAGTCCAAACGACGCGCGAGCAGTTCTGCAAGGAAACCCGCCTCGACCCCAAGACGCCGATCCTCGCCCTGCTCCCCGGCAGCCGGCGCGGCGAGGCCCTGCGCCATCTCCCCGCGCTCTCCGACGCCGTCGACCGCCTCTCGGCCGAGCGCAAACTCAACGTCGTCCTGGCCGCTTCCTCGACCGCCGGGCGAAGCTTCTTCGCCGAACACCTCAGCGGCCGGCGCTCCATCACCGTCGTCGAAGATCGCGCCCGCGACCTGCTCGCCCACGCCGACGCCGCCCTCGTCGCCTCCGGCACGGCTACCGTTGAAGCGGCCCTGCTCGGCTGCCCGCTCGCCTCCTTCTACAAGGTCACGCCGGTTTCCTGGCTGCTCGGTAAACTATTGGTGAACATACCCTTCTACACAATGGTCAATCTTCTGGCCGAAAAGAAAATTATCGAGGAGCGCATCCAGGGCGATTGCACCGGAGAGAACCTGGCCGCCGACGTCCGCCGCCTGCTCGACGATGAGACTTTTCGCACACGGATGAAACGCGATCTGGCCGAGATCCGCCAAACCCTACGAGGCAGCCGACCGGCGGCGGATCGAGCGGCTGACGCGGTATGCAAACAACTGGGAATCGAAACGTGAAACAGATAGAGCCAATCTCGAGCACGGTCAAACGTTGGAGCAAGATCGGCTGGGCCGCGCTGCTCGCCGGCGCCCTGCTCGGGTGGATCGCCGCCCCGGCCTCGGCCCAGTCCGAGCGCCCCCTCATCGACGTCCAGTCCTACGAGATCGACGCCCGCATCGACCCCGCCTCCTCCCGCCTCGAAGCCGTCGCCAAAGTCACCTTCGTCCCCCGCGAAGAGACCAACGAAGTCATCTTTGAACTCCACAACGGCCTCGCCGTCGCCTCGATCGAAGCCGACGACGGCTCCACCCTCAATCCGCTGCGCTACCGCCAAGACTTCACCGTCCGCGCCTCCTACCCCGCCGCGCTGCTAGTCGGTACGCCCACCACGCTGACCTTCCGCTACTCCGGCGTCCTGCGCGGATATGAAGAGTCGCCCATCGAAGGCGTCGACGCCGCCAGCATCGGACCCGACAAGTCCTACCTGCTCTACCCCTCCCGCTGGTTCCCGGTCAACGGCTACGCGGCCGATCAGTTCTCGTCGGTCATCCGGTTGACCGCGCCCGACGGCTACAAGGCGCTCGGCAGCGGCCTCAGCTCCAAGTCCGAAACCGACCTCGGTGTCCAGCACACCTTTGAGTTCTCGCAGCAATCCTTCCCCGGCAGCGTCGCTCTCGTCCAAGGCGACCCCGTCCGCGCCGAAACCGAAGGCGTCGTCACCCAGGTCTACTTCCCCGGCCAGAGCGAAGACCTCGCCCGCCAGTACGGCGAAGCGACCGGCGAGATGGTCTCGTTCTTCACCGACGTCTTCGGCCCGCCCTACTCGCAGTCGCTGACGCTCGTCGAACTCGGCGAATACGGCCCGGACGCCTATTCCGCGCCCGGCCTCGTCTTCATGAGCCCCTACGGCATCCGCGGTCTGCTCAACCGTCGCCTGCTCGGCACGCAAGTCGCGCACCAGTGGTGGCGCTCGATCGTCACCCCCGGCAACCAACGCCACTGGTGGCTCGACAAGGGCCTCGGCTGGTACTCGGCGCTGATGGAGATCGAACACTCCCAAGGCCAAGAGGCCTTCGACGAAAAACTCCAAGAGACGCGCGTCGAAGCGCTCACCTACAACGACATCCCCATCGAACAGGCCTACCGCCTGCCCGAGTTCTCGCCCGAACTCAGCGCCCTCGCCGGCGCCCGCGGCGCCATGGTGCTCAACATGCTCCGCTGGTCGATCGGCGACGAGGCCTTCGAGGCGACGCTCGCCCGATTCGCCAAGGAGTTCGCCTGGAAATCGGCGACCACGCAGGACCTCGAGATCATCGCCGAAGAGATCTCCGGCAAGGACCTCAGCCCGTTCTTCCTGCAATGGATCGAATCGACCGCGACCCCCGAATTCACCCAGGAATACACGATCTACCGTCTCGGCGGCGGCGAAGGCTTTCAGGTCCTCGGCAAGGTCGAGCAGGACATGGACACCTTCTCGATGCCGGTCGAGTTGAAGATCGAGACCGAGGGCGAGCCCGAGTACAAGACGATCAACGTCACCGGCAAAGCGTCGGACTACTCGATCGAATCCTTCGGCAAACCCAAGCGCGTCGTCCTCGACCCGAACGCCCGCATCCTGCGCTTCGACGATGAGATCCGCGTCAAGGTCGCCATCCGCAAGGGCGAGCAACTGGTCGAGCTGGGCTACTACAACGACGCCCTGCTCGAGTACCAGAAGGCGCTCGACATCAACCGCTACAGCTCGCTCGCTCACTACCGCATCGGCGAAGTCTTCTTCCTCCAGAACAACTACCAATCGGCGGCGAACGAGTTCCGCGAAGTGATCAACGGCGATCAAGTCCCGGAATGGACCATCGTCTGGGCGCACATCAACCTAGGCAAGATCTTTGACGTCACCGGCCAACGCGACCGCGCCGTCAACGAGTACCAGCTTGCGATCCGGACCCGCGACAACACCCAAAACGCCCAAGACGAAGCCCGCAAATACCTCGAATCCCCCTACGTCCGCCCGCGCCGCCAAGAAACGGTCTACTAACGCCGGCCCTTGCTCCAACTCCAAGCGATCTTGCCGACGCGCCCAACGTAGCGCACGGCTCCAGCCGTGCCGCCTTCGAGCCGTGCTCGAAGGTTTCTCGCGCAACCCCGGGGGCTGTGAAAGAATACAACGACCATCCAACTCCCCACGACCGCCCGCGAACGAACAACGGTGCCGCGGGCGTGAGTGTTCAGTAACAAGACATATTGGACAAAGCGTACGCGATAGATATGTGACATCGGAGCCGGGGAAGGCGGCGAGGATGGAAACATGTCGAGCAAGGAAAAGCAGGCGTTAGAGAAGCGGTTAAAGTTCGTGATGGCGGTCGAGCGCAATCGTGCGACGGGAGTACCCGAGCGCGGTTTCGGGGAGCTGTGCAAGCAGGCCGAGATCTCCC
>JGI12316J15310_10000016_pt35 | contig 30946 bp, 33 predicted proteins | sample MarCyaLeptolynsp_FD_15310 | JGI IMG/M metagenome (IMG submission 15310)
CCGCCTCCGCCGCCCGGATCACTGAGCGAGACGCGAACGGCGTCGAGGTCGACCGGCACGACGAGCGTGACCGAGCCGGCCCAGCGGCGGACGGCCGGGCTCGACAATAGGAGAGCCGCCGAGATGACGGCGACGGCGTGAAGCAATAGGGACGAAAATAGACTGCGGCTGCGCATGGGCGCTCCTCTCGCGTCGGACAGGCGTAGGGCCAGACAGACGTACGAATTAGGAAGACCCCGCGGAAACTCGTCCCCCAACGAGCGCGTTGAAAGCTACTACGCCCCTTCGACGGAATGCGGTTCAGCAGGACGAATTTTTTGGAACCAATGGGCGCCGACGGGGCAATTCCAGGTGAACGCGCCGCGATGCCTGATGCCGTCGATGATTGGTCTGGCGATAAATGGTCCGATGCCGAGTTGCTGGCCCGAATCGGACGCGGAGACGAGGCGGCTTGGGATCGGCTGTTTGAGCGGCACGGGCGGGTGCTCTATCGGTTTGCGTTGCGCTCGACCGGGTCGTCCGATGCTGCGGACGAAGTAGTGCAGGAGGTTTTCTTGGCCTTGATTCAGAACAGCGGCGGCTTTGACCCTCAGCGCGGCGCGTTGCGGTCGTATCTGTTCGGCGCGGCGCGAAACCAGATTGCGCGTAGGGCGCGCTTGGGACCGGTGCTGGAGGAGCCTCCGGAAGCGGTCGAGAGCGAGACGCCGTTGGCCGGGATGGAAGCGGCGGAGCGACTGGCGACCGTGCGTCGGGCGGTCGAGGCTTTGCCTGAGACGTATCGCGAGGCGGTCATCCTCTGCGACTTGGAAGAGTTGAGTTACGACCAAGCGGCGACCGCGCTCGACGTTCCGGTGGGCACCGTCCGCTCGCGGCTGAATCGCGGACGGGCGTTGCTCGAACGCAAGCTGGCGCTCGCTCCGGCGCTCCAGGAGGAACGGCGATGAGCGAACTCGAGCGGTTGCTTAGGGAAGTCGCCGAGGCCGATCGCTCGGCCGAGCCGTCGGCCGACGCGCGCGACAGGTTGGCCGGCGCGGTGCGCGCGAATCGGCGGGCGAAGGCTTGGCCGTGGGCGCTGGCGGCGGCGGCCGTCTTGGCGATCGGACTGTTTGTGCCGGAGCCGCGGACGGCTCCGCCGGATGCTGTTGCGGACGGCGCTTCAGAAGCCGCGCCGATCGCGGCTGAAGTCAGCGCTTCAGAGTTTCTTGTCCTCGATCCGGTCCTTCCGATCGAGGGGATGCGCAGCGGACGACTAGTCCGCGTTACGTTGCCGGCGGACGCGCCGAGCTACTTTGGGCTGCCTTTGCGCAGTCGTTCTGGACCGGTCGAAGCCGACGTGTTGCTCGGCGACGACGGGATTGCTCGCGCTGTTCGCTTCGTCCGCTGACGAAGCCGTTGACGAGGAAGGAGAGATCGCTATGTTTCGTTTGACGTCTGCACTGGTCTTGGTTGCCGGAAGCGCCCTGGGGCAGGGGACGCACGCCCTGCCCGCGTCGGACTTTACCTGGGTCGGCGGAGGGGAAGGAATGCACGGCGTGGTCGCGTTCCACGGCGCCGACGTGCGCTTCGACGGAGATTCCGTTAAGGGGCAACCGTACTCGGCTGAAGCCGTCACCGAGACGACGCAACAGTTGCCGGACGGGAACCGCATCACGCGGACCAACCGCACGATGATCTACCGCGACAGCGAAGGCCGGACGCGGCGGGAGGAGACGCTCCAAGGCATCGGGCCTTGGGCGACGGCCGACCAGCAGCGTACGGTAATCTTCATCCAAGACCCGGTCGAGGGCGCGCACTACGTGCTGCATCCTCAAGAAAAGACGGCGCGCAAGATGCCGCTGCCGAAGTTGCATGCGCAGTTCTCGAACGTCGAGATCGAAGACGGCACGACGGGAACTCAACGACGCCTGAAAGCCCGGGCGGCCGGTACCGTATCCACTAGGCTCGATGCCGTCGCCGGGGCGGCGGTCGTCAAGCAAGTGTTCGAGGCGCTCGACGAGGAGAAACTCGACAACCGGATCATCGAGGGCGTGGAAGCCGAAGGCACGCGCACGACGCTGACGATCCCGGCGGGACAGATCGGCAACGAGCGCCCGATCGAAATCGTCTCCGAGCGCTGGTTCTCGCCCGAGTTGGGCGTGGAGTTGCTGACGACGCGCAACGATCCGCGGATGGGGACGACGACGTATCGGCTGCAAAACATCCAGCGCAGCGAGCCGCCGCTGACCATGTTTCTGCCGCCGGACGACTACAAGATCGAAGAAGGCGATCCGTTCGCCGGGAAAGTGATCAAGATCCGGCGGGGCGCACAGGGCGAGGCGGACGTGGAGGTTGACGCCGAGATCGAGCGCCGGCCGCAGCACGATCGCTGATCCGCCGACGTTCGACCTTCAGTACCATCAGGGCTTGGCCGAAAACTCCAAGCCGAGCGCCGCCGACTCCGCGTTGGCGGCGTTGTTTTCGTCGCGGCGCGCCGTACTAGCGCTGTTCGCGACGTTGACGGTCGTGCTGACGGCGCCGTTGGCCTTCCGCTGGACGACCCACTTGCCGGCGGGCGCGGGCGACGTCTACCAGAACCACTGGAACTACTGGTGGTGGAAGAAGGCCCTGCTCGATCTTGGCCAGTCGCCCTATCACACCGACTACCTGTTCCATCCCTTCGGCACGGACCTGATCTTCTACACGCACTCGTCGTTCAACATGCTCGTCTCGATGCCGATCAACTACTGGCTCGGCGAGACGGCGGCCTACAACTTCTCCACGTTCCTGGCGCTGACGCTTTCCGGGTATGGCGCCTACCTGCTGGTCCGCGAGATCACCGGAGACGTGCGCGCAGGCGTCTTGGGCGGCTTGGTGTTCGCCTTCTTCCCGCAACACGTCGAGCAGACGATCGAGCACCTGAACCTTTCGGCGGTGCAGTTCCTGCCGTGGGCGGTGTACTACTTCATCCGCATGGCCCGCGACGGCGGAGTTCGTAACGCGCTCGGCCTCGGCGTGACGTTCGCCCTGAACGCGCTGTGCAGTTGGCACCTGGGCCTGTTCCTGTCGTTGACGCTCGTTCCGTTGGCGTTGTGGCGGCTCGCGAAGCCCCAGCGCCCTCGGCTGCAGACGGTCGCTCTGCTGGTGCTGGCCGCGCTGACGGCAACGGCGCTGCTGTGGCCGCTGGTCGGCCCGCTGATCACTGAGATGGCCTCGGGCGTCGACTACTACCAGAAGGATCGGAAGAACAACGGCCTCGACTCGGCCTTCCTGCTGATCCCGCACGACGAGCACCCGATCCTGGGTTGGCTCACTTATGAGAAATACGCCGAGGATCGCGCCTACGGGGCTTCGGGGTTCATCTGCTTTCTCGGGTTCACGACGCTCGTGATGAGCTTCCTGGCCGTCCGGCGCGGGGCGGCAGGCGCGAAGTACTGGCTGGGTTTCTCGATCGTCGCCCTGCTGCTGGCGATCGGGTCGCCGGTATGGTGGAACGGCGAATCGATCGAAGGCCTGCCCCTGCCTTTCGAGATCACGCGCAACGCGCCTTTGCTGAGCGTGTTGAACGTCGCCAACCGCTTCCTGATCTTGACCAGCATGGGGCTGGCGATCTTGGTCGGGATGGGCTGGACGCGGCTCGCCAAGCAGACGGATCGGCGGTTCCTGTTGATCGGCGGGCTGCTCTTTTTCGAGTACCTGTGGATTCCCTATCCGATCCGTGAGTTGGCCGTGTCTCCGGCTTACCACGAGATGCTCGACGATCCGATTTTACGCATCGGAGCGGTGCTCGACATCCCGTTCCATCGGCGCGCGAACACGGTGCGGAACATGCGCGCGCAGACGGTCCACGGGCGACCGATCGGCGGCGGCTATCTCTCGATGATGACGCCTGACACGCAGGCGAAGATCGATGCCGAGCCGGCGTTGGCGTCGTTGCAGGGCAAGTCGAAGTACGATCAGCCGATCGATTTCCGGCGGCTGATCCAGCTCGGCTTCGACACAGTCGTATTGCACAAGTACCGCGCCGACTCAGTGAAAGAGCAGCGCGTCGCGGCGGTCGAGGGCGGGCGCCTGCTCGACATCAAGTACGCCAAGCGCACCGGCGGCATTCCCGACGAGACGATGGCCGACTTGCGCCGTCAGCTTGAAGAGCACAACGGCCCGGCTGCATTCGAAGACGACGAAGTCGCAATCTTCTACCTGCGGCCCGCGCAAGGGCGGTCCGATCCGTCAGAGCCGCGACAGTGATGGAGCGGAACCCAAGCATCCGACGTGGCGCACGGCTCCAGCCGTGCCGCCTTCGAGCCGTGCTCGAAGGTCTCGCCCGACCTCGCACCACCGCCGCGTTCCCACATCGGCCGCGTCCAGCTCCAAAGCGAGACTAGCGAAGCAACAGTCCGACGCTAGGACGCAACCCAAGCAATCGGCTCCCGGCGAGCGGTTTGCTATGCTCACAGGTCGAAAAAACCATGTCTGAAACCGTCTCTCGCCGCACCCTTCTCGCCTCCGCATCAGCGGTCGCCGCTCCCGCTTTCTTGAGCGCCCAGACCACGGGGAGCAAGATCCGCGTCGGTTGGGTCGGACTCGGCGCGCGCGGCGGCAAACACATCCACACGCTGGTCAAAGTCGCCAAGGACGACGTGCACGTCAAGGCGATCTGCGACACCTACACGACGCGCTTGAACGCGACAAAGGACAAGCTGATCTCCGACGGATCGCCCTCGCCTGAGACCTACGACGACTACTACAAGATGCTCGGCGACAAGGATCTCGACGTAGTCGTGATCATGACGCCCGAGCACCTCCATCGCGACATGGCGATCGCGGCGTTGCGCGCGGGCAAGCACGTCTACTGCGAGAAGCCGCTCTCGCACACGATCGAAGAAGGATTCGACATCGTGCGCGAGGTGGAGCTGTCGGGCAAGCTGTTCCAGGTCGGTACGCAGCGGCGCAGCTCGAAGATCTACCAGAAGGCGAAAGAGATCTACGAGTCGGGCGTGCTGGGCGACGTGGTCTACGCGCGCGCATACTGGTATCGCAACCGCCAGAACGGCGGCGCCCCGGCTTGGCGCTATGAGATTCCCGGCGATGCGACGCCGTCCAATACCGACTACCAGAAGTTCTTGGGCGACGCCCCGGAGACGCCGTTCGACAAGGAACGCTACTTCCAATGGCGGCTTTTTTGGGACTACTCCGGCGGCATCTCGACCGATCTGCTGGTCCACCAAACCGACGCCATCCACATGATCACCGGGCGCACCTACTGCAACTCGGTCATGTGCACCGGCGGCGTGCACGCATGGCAGGACGGGCGCGAGGTTCCCGACACGATCACGGCCGGTTTCGAGTACCCGGAGAACTTCCACTTGAACTACTCGGTGTCGTTCGCGAACGCCGGATTCGGCTATGCGGAAGAGTTGCTGGGGCGCAACGGCACGATGGTCATGAAGAACCTGAAGGACCTGCACGTGTACGGCGAGAGCCCCAAGCTCGTCGCGGCGGGACAGAAGCCCGCGCCGGAGATGGCCTTCAACGCAAAGAACGACTTCGGCCAGGGCAACCCGACCAACGATCACCTGCGCAACTTCGTCGACGCCGTATTGGGCAACGAGGAGCTGAACTGTCCGGCGATCGTCGGCCACCAGGCGGCGGTAACCGGGCACTTGGCGACGATGTCGTACCGTCACCAAAAAGCGGCGTTCTGGAATGAAGAGCAGGGCCGCTATCACCTCAGCTAGCGCGCTGGCGCTGGCTTTCTTGGCATGCGCCTCGCCCGAGGGAACTGAGCGGCGACAGCCGAACATCCTGCTGATTGTCTCCGAGGATAACGGCCCCGAACTGGGCGCGTACGGCGATCCGTACGTGCGTACGCCGCACCTCGATGCGCTGGCGGACCAGGGAGTGTTGTTCGAGCGGGCGTACGTCGCGCAGGCCGGTTGCAGCCCTTCGCGTGCCGCCTTCTTGACCGGGCTCTATCCGCACCAAAACGGACAGATCGGGCTGGCGACTTGGCGCTTCCGGATGTACGACGAGTCGACTCCCAACATGGCGTCGTTGCTCAAGGAAGCCGGGTATCGCACCGGGCTAATCGGCAAGCTGCACGTGAATCCCGAAGAGTCGTTTCCGTTCGATTTTCGAGCGATCGAGGGATCCAACTTCAAGCGCGAAGGCTTGGACGCCTATGCCGTCGAGGCGCGCCGGTTCATAGACGCCGGCGAGGCTCCTTTCTTTCTTTCAGTGAACTACCCAGACGCGCATCGGCCGTTCCTACGGCAGGCGGACGGGCTGCCCCATGATCCGCTCGAAGCCGATGAGGTTCAAACGCTCGCCTATATGGGCGTCGATACGCCGGACACGCGGGCGCAGACGGCGGATTACTACAACTCGATGGAGCGGTTGGACGCCCTGGTCGGTCGTCTGCTCCAAGAACTCGACGAGTCCGGTCAGGCCGAGCGGACGTTGGTCGTCTACTTCGGCGATCACGGCGCGGACCTGCTGCGCGGCAAGCGCACGTCGTACGAAGGTGGTATCCGGGTTCCGCTGATCGTGCGTTGGCCGGGCCGCGCGGAGCCCGGCGCAGCTCGGCGAGAGCTAGTCTCACTGGTCGATCTGCTGCCGACCTTGCTCGAAGCGGCGTCGGCGCCTGTCCCTGAGGAACTGCCCGGTCGTTCGCTGATCGGGCTGCTGGAAGGCGAACCGGGCGATTGGCGCCGGTATCTGTTCACGGAGTTTCACGTTCACTCGAACCACAACTACTACCCGCAGCGGACCGTCCGAGACGAGCGCTTCAAGCTGATCCGCAACCTGATGCCGGACGAGGTCAACCCCGGCGCCGACTTCACCGTCGATCGGTTTTTCGGCGGCGACGTTTTCCGCTCCGCGTTGGCCGAGGCGCCGGATGGAGTTCGCGCCGCCAACGAGCGGATGCGGCGACCGCCCGAGTTCGAGCTGTACGACTTGGAGGCCGATCCGTACGAGTTCCACGACTTGGGCGAAGACGAGACGTACGGCGCCGAACTGGATCGTTTGCAGGAGGCGCTCGAGGCGTGGCGGCGGCAGACGGCCGACCCGTTGCTCGACGCCGGCAACGTACGGCGGCTGAAGGCCGAGGTGGACGCGACTTTCCAGGACGGCCAATACGTACGTCCCGAGTCGTGGAACTACGTCGAGTACTTCCGGGATTCCCTGCAGGACTAGCGGATGCGTCAAGCCGTCGCACTCTTCGCCAAAGCCGCCGAGCCCGGGCGCGTCAAAACGCGCCTGACGACCGAGTTGACGCCCGACGAGGCGGCGGCGTTCCATACGGCTTGTGTGCGCGACGGTTGGGGCAAGATCTCGTCGCTGGCGAACGTGGAGCCTCGACTGTTTTCCGATCGGCCTTGGCCGACTTGGGAGGCGCTGGCGGGACGGGAACGCTGCCGGATCCAGCGGCCAGGCGATCTGGGCGCGCGGATGCACGGCTGCTTCGAGGATCTGCACGTCGAGGGCTTTGAGCGGGCAGTGATCATCGGTAGCGACTCGCCCACGTTGCCGGCGGAGCGCATAGCCGGGGCGCTTGCGTCGCTGGAGACCCAAAACGACGCCGTGTTGGGACCGACCGAAGACGGCGGCTACTATCTCGTCGGCTGTCGTCGGCCGCGCGCCGAGATGTTCAGCGGAGTCGAGTGGTCGGCCGCGACGACGCTCGACCACACGATCGCGGCGTTCGAGCGCGAAGGGTACCGCGTACGTTTACTCGAACCCTGGTGGGACGTGGATACGCCCGAGGATCTGGCCCGATTGAGCCCTGACGAGGCCGGGCCGGCGTTACGGGACTGGCTCGCCGGCCGTGTATTCAAGCAGCCGTAGCACCGGTTCGGCCGGGAGCAACCACGCGGCTTCCGTGTGTGACTCCTCCACGGACACCTCCATCGTCTCCAGGCCCTCCGGCCACTGCGCGATCCCGGCCTTGCGCAAAGCGGCGACGCCGAACCCGTTCAGGTCGCCCAGCATCGCTTCGAGCTCGCGCGCGTCTTCCGCGTTGCCGCAGACCGCCGCAAGGCGCAGTCGCACTTGTCCCCCCGCGGCTTCGCTGAGGGTGAGCTCGGCCGAGTGCGCGCGGATCAGGGCGCGGGCGATCAGCGATAGATTGATCCAGCCCTCAGGCGGATCGCGCATCAGTTCGGAGAAGCGGCCGGGATCGATCGCCATCCACAGCAGCGCGTTCTCCTCGTGGACGGCCTCGGCAGCGCGCACGCTCAGCGAGACCACGCTGCCGGAAGTGTCGGCGGGCTCGGGGCCGTTCGAGAGTGCGACGAGTCCGCCGCCGAGTCGGCGCACGGCGACGCCTTCGACGAGGCAGGACTCCTCGTCGAGCGGCTGCGCGCAGTCGGCGCCGAGGTCGCTGAGCGAGCGCCGCAACATCGCTTCAGGCAGCGCGCCCGAAGCGGCCACGACGTAAACGGTTTCCGCGCCGATCGAAGCGGCGGCGGCCTCGAACTGACGCGCGACGAGCTGGTAGCCCGCCGGACGGCGGCCGAGCAGTTCAGCGAGCCGCGGGCCGAACAACGCCGAGTCGCGCAGACCGGCCGCGTCCGCGTAGACGTAGAGCGCTTGGCCGCCGGGCAGCGCGCCCATCAGGCGCTCCTCGACCGGAGTCCGCAGCAGCCGCCAGGCGACGGTTCCGGCGGCCGCGATGACGACGAGGACGGCAGCGATCGCGGCTAGCCGCTTCATCTAGCCAGTATAGGCGGGGGTATTTCGGTGACTTGGTTTCAGACCGGGCGATGCGGCAAACGGCTCGTCTACAATCGGGCGTGAGCTTGCAACCGAACGTCGTCTTGATCGTCGCCGACGACCTGGGATACGGAGATATCGGCCTCTTCTCCGACGGGACCGCGCGGACTCCGAATCTGGATCGGCTGGCGCGCGAGGGCGTCTGCTTTCGGCAGCACTATTCAGCCTCCTCCATCTGCGCCCCGGCCCGAGCCGCCCTGCTCACCGGCCGCTATCCCCATCGCACCGGAGCCGTCACCCAACATGAGATGCACGGCCTGGACCGCATCTTCCTGCGCGAGACGACCTTGGCGGACGCGTTCCAAGCGGCGGGGTATCGCACCAGCCTCGTAGGCAAATGGCACAACGGGACGCTCGACCGACGCTATGAACCCAACGCGCGGGGCTACCAGGAGTTCACCGGATTCTGTGGCGGCTGGAGCGACTACTATCGCTACCATCTGCGCCGCAACGAATCGCTGGAGGCGGGCGACGGCCGACACATGACGGACGTGCTGACCGAGGAAGCCGTCGACTTCATCGACCGCAACAAGACTGCGCCGTTCTTTCTGAACCTGGCCTACAGCGCGCCGCACTCGCCGTTCCAGGCCCCGGCGGAAACCGTCGAGCCGTATCTCGAAAAGGGCTTCAATCGAGTCACCGCAACCACCTACGCCATGATCGAGGGGATGGACGCGGGCATCGGGCGGGTGCTCGATAAGATCGACGCCGAAGGCCTGGCCGAGAACACGGTCGTCCTGTTCACCTCGGACAACGGTCCGGCGTTCTTCAATCCGCCCTACATGTTGGAGGAGGGCGAGTCGACCTTCAACGAGCGCTACAACGCCGGGATGCGCGGCAGCAAAGGCTGGATCTACGAGGGCGGCGTGCGCGTTCCGGCGATGCTGCGCTGGACCGGCAACATCGCGGGCGGGCGCACGGTCGACGGATTGGCGCACTTCTGCGATTGGCTGCCGACGTTGCTCTCGCTGACCGGCGTCGAGCGCCCAGGCGACCTGCCGTTGGACGGGCACGATCTCTCGCCGTGTTTGCGGGACGAGCCGTTCGAGTTCGAGCCCCGGCGCTTCTGGCAATTCAACTTCTACATGCCCGACGTGGGGACCAACGCAGCCGTGCGCGACGGCGACTGGAAGCTCGTGCGGCCGATGATCGAAGGCTCGCGTTTCTTCAACCCCGACATCTATGCATCGGAGGAAGACGTGGCCCGAATGAAGGCCTTCGTCGAGGCCGACCTCAAGCACAAGGAGAATCCGTTGGCGGTGCGCGAGCCGGTTCCCGTGCCGCGGCTAAGGGCGCTCAAGCCGGAGCCGGTCCAGCTCTACCACCTGGGCGACGATCCCGGCGAGACGAACGATCTAGCCGCGTCCGAGCCCGAGCGCGCGCACCGGATGCTGACGGCGCTCGAGACCTGGTTCGAGGACGTCGAGGCTTCACGCTCGGAGGCTTGGAAGGCGGAAGGCCGCTAGGCGACGCGGGCGGCGGCTACTCGGGCCCTGTTACTCGGGGCCCTGCGTCCCCTCGACCGTGCCCATCAGCATCGTCCCGTCCGGCATGACGACGTGAACGTTCATCGTCGCGTTCGGCATGAAGCCGAACGTCTCCGAGCGCATGATGGCGGCGATCGACTCTTGATCGGCGCCGAGCGTCGGGTCGAAGGTAAAGCGCACAACGTCGCCGTCCTCGCTGCGGCTCGCGCGCGCGGGACCCAGATCCACGTCGCCGGAGTTCGCCTCAAACTCGACGTCGAGATCTTTCCCGGCGAAGCCGCTCTTGTCGAAAGCGACGACGCGGGCGCCGCTGCCGAAATCATTCATGTCGCGCAAGCGCGGCGCGAACAGAAAGCGTCCGGTCAGCTGCGACAGCACGACGCGATCCTGGATCATTCCCGCAAGCACCGTCATCCCGGCGGCGTCCTTAACCTCGAACGGAACCAACTCGTCGCGCTCTACCGTCCCGGCCAGGTCCGGGTGGAACTGCCCGTCGACGCCGGTCAAGACGACGTCCGTCTCTCCGGGGGCCAAGGGATTCAGCTGCGCGACGATGGCTGCCGTGACCCGGTTGAAGGCGCGAGCGGCGCCGACGCGGAAGTCGAGCGGGACCTCTAGGCTGCTCTCTTCCGGGCGGGCGCGGATGTTGACTTGGATGACGCCCGCGACGAGTTGCGGGGCGGCGCCGGCGTAAAGGACCTGCTGAGGCTCGCCGGCGATCTCGACGTTGACCGGAAGCGTGGGCCTCGGCAAATCAGGGCCGACAGCAAGCAGTCCGTCTTGACCCATGGGATCGGTCTGGCCTTCGCCGGTTCCAAAAAGTACGATCACTTCGCCCACGTCGGCGGGGTTGTCGGCGGAGTTGACGGAGCCGTCTTGGTTCAAGATCGCTCCCTGGCCAGAGCCCGAGGAATCGGCGGAGAACAGCCCCGGTACGGCCGCGGTGACGGGAACCGAAATCGGACCCGAAACCACGCCGTTCGACTCGACGCGCATCTCGGTCGTCAACGCCGCTCCCACCGAGTAGGGCACGATGGCGCTCGACTGCCCGCCCGAGACGTAGATGAGCGGAGCGGGTACCCCGTCAAACGTGATGGTGACGTTCGAGAGCGTCGAGGTGACGCGGCCGCCGGCGACTTCCAGGGTCCTGAGTTCGGCCGGGCCGAGGTCGCTCCCGAAGATGACGATGATTTCGCCGGGCGAGACCTTTCCGGCCTCATAACTGGCGGCGTTGACCACGCCTTCGGTCGTGACGGCCGGCACGCGGATCGGCTCGGCGGCGAACGCCGACGACGCCATTGTCAGCGCGCAGATGGTCAGCGCGCAGAAGTTCATCCAACGCATTTTTCTATCCAACTCCCCTAGCTAAAGAAGCGACCTTAAGTAATTGCGGACCTCAGGCTCCATCCAATTGACCGGCCCGGCGTACTTCTTCTCGACGTAGCCTTCGCGGTCGATCAGGTACGACTCGGGGTACATGCTGGTTCCGTAGCGCGAGGGGACCGACATTTCCGGGTCTCGGGCGGTAGGGAACTCGATGCCGTAACGGTCGAGGAACTTCTTGTAGGCCTGCTCATCCGCATCGACTGAAACGCTCAAGACGACCAGTCCTTTTTCAGAAAGTTCGCTGTGCAGCGCGTTGAGTTGGGGCTTCTCTTGTATGCAGGGCGGGCACCACGTCGCCCAAAAGTTCAGCAAGACGTACTTGCCTTCGTAAGCGTCCAGGTCGACGCCGATCGCCTCCAGCTCGGCGGTCGGTGCGCGATCGCCTGCCTGGATATTGTTCACCCTTAAATGTGGACTAATCTTGTACAGCAAAACCGCTGACAGGACGATAGTTAGGGCGAAGACGACCTTCTCGCGCATGGGTTGACCGGAGGAGAGTGACATAATGAGGCCCGTACATGAATCTAGCCTTTACGGGCTTCCCGCGCAATGGTCCAGATCACTCGTAAAGCCGAATTCTCGGCGTCCCACTTCCTCCGCAACCCCGACTGGTCGGACGATCGCAACCGCGAAACGTACGGCGTCGAGGCGCAGACGCACGGGCACAATTACGTCCTGGAAGTGACCGTGGAAGGCCCTGTAGACCCGACGCACGGCATGATCATCGACTTGAAGGAGCTCAAGGAGATCATGCACGAGCGGGTGGTCGACGTGTGGGATCACCGCCACCTGAATCACGAGGCGCCGCCGTTTGACGAGGTCAACCCGACCACGGAAAACGTCGCCCGCGAGATCTGGCAACGTCTTCAGCCGGAAGTCGACCGGCCCAACTGCCGGTTGGCGACGATCCGTCTGTATGAGACGCCGGATCTGTACGTCGACTACAGCGAACCGGCGGCGGAGGCGGCCTAAACGATGACCCGCCTGACCCGCCGCTATCCGTTCTCGGCTTCGCATCGGCTGCACGTTGATTCGTTGAGCGATGAAGAGAACCGCGAACTCTTCGGCAAGTGCAACAACCCCTTCGGGCACGGACACAACTACGTCTTGGAGGTGTCGGTGACGGGAGACGCCGAGCCCGGCTTCGGGATGTTGATCGACCGCGCGGAGCTTGACCGGTTGGTGCGGGAATCGGTGCTCGACGACATCGATCACCGGGATATGAACGCCGACGTTCCGGAGTTCCAAGAACTCAACCCGACGACCGAAAATTTGGCGATCGTGATCGGCCGCCGGCTTTGCCGCGCGTGGCGGGAATCGCGGCCGGAGTCGAAAGTGCGACTCTCGCGCGTTCGTTTGGAAGAGACCGGACGAAACAGTTTCGAGCTCCCGATGGAGAGCCTCTAGGAGCCTCAGGAAGACCATGCACAGCGTACTTACGGAAATGGCCGAGCACGGCGTCGGCGAAGGGGGCGGCCGTCCTCACAACGAGGAGATTGCGCGTCTGACGCACAACCTGTTGCTGGAGATCGGCGAGGACCCCGACCGCGACGGCTTGCTGAAGACGCCGGAGCGAGCGGCGCGGGCGTGGGGCGATCTCACGTCGGGCTACCGCATGGACCCGAAAGAGCTCTTGAACGGGGCGCTGTTCGACGTGGCTTACGACGAGATGGTGATCGTCAAAGACATCGAAGTCTTCTCGTTGTGCGAGCACCATATGCTGCCCTTCTTCGGCAAGGCGCACGTAGCCTATATCCCGCGCAAGAAGGTGATCGGGCTGAGCAAGGTCGCCCGGCTAGTCGACATGTTCGGACGTCGCCTTCAGGTACAAGAGCGCCTCACGCGGCAAGTGGCGGATGCGATCCAGGAAGCCATCGACCCCGTCGGCGTCGGCGTGATCTGCGAAGCGCAGCACCTGTGCATGATGATGCGCGGAGTGGAGAAGCAGCACTCGTCGACGATCACTTCGACCATGCTGGGCGACTTCCGCGACAACCCCAAAACGCGCGAAGAGTTTCTGACGCTGGTCAACCGGTAGCGGCTCGCAGCCAGGGAGGACCCCGGCGGAGGCCGACCGCGGGTACCACTGTGGGGACCGCCCCCAGTCAACTACATCTGCTGCAACGCCTCCTCCTTGGTGCTAGCATGCCCCGGGGACTCCTCCGATGCGACTGCGCTTTCTATTCTTCCTTGCGCTCGTTGCCGCTGTGGCGACCCCGCAGCAAACTCCCGACTTTCTGCACGAAAACGAGCCGCGAACCCAGTTGATGTTCCTTGGCGTCTTCCACTTCCGAGACGCCGGGCTCGACGATCACAAGCCGGAACACCAGTTCGACGTGCTGTCCGACCGGCGCCAGAAGGAACTGGAAGTCGTGCTCGATCGCTTGGCCGAGTTCGCGCCCACACGGATCGCCGTCGAGCGTCGGGCGACCAAGCAAGAGAGCCTCGACGCCGACTACAGCTCCTACCTCAACGGAGGCCTAGAATTGACCTCCCATGAGATTCACCAGATCGCATTCCGGCTCGCGAAGCGGCTAGGGCGCGAAGAGGGATCGACATGTTCCAAGACTGGGATCACCGGAGCCCTTGAGCGATCTCCGCCGGTTCCATTCGCGCTATTTTTCTTTCTTCGTTAGAACCAATTCGACCCGTCGGTTTTTCTTGCGTGCGGCCGTTGTTCGGTCCCGATCGATTGGACGTCTGCTGCCGAACCCCTTGGACTCTACAATCGTGTTGTCGGAAATACCTTTGCCTATCAGGTACTGCTTCACCGCATCTGCACGTTCTTGAGACAATGGGTCATTAACCACGTCTCCACCTGTGTAGTCCGCGTGCCCACGAATGCGAATCGTGTAGTCAGCTGGTCCCGCTGCTAGCAGCGCACCTACTATCCGGCCGAGAACCTCATGATTCCTCGCCGCCGTTTTCGGATCTCCTGTAACGAGGGCTGACCTAGACGATTCGAAGTGTACCTTGCTGTCGTTCATGCTCAGGACGAGCTGATCAGCTCCGGTGCTCACATCGATCAAGTCACGGAGCGCAACTTTGATCCGTAGTAGTGCACTCTGGCATCCGCCCTCCCTCTGCTCAAGATTTGTTGTGCAGTTACTCAGTTCCTGCACGGCCGTCTCTTCCGCAGCTCGCGCCACTACGACTTCGTTTCTGGCAGCATCGCGCTCAGAGATAAGCTCATCACGTTCGGTTACTACGCTAGCCATTGCGACATGCGCCTCAAGAGCGCTACGGTGGTTAAGTTGCGCCTCGAAGAGCGAGTAGACCACACTAATGACGATGAGCGAGAGGAGCAGCCTCATCGCGCGTGAGAATCCAGGATTGTTGACTCGTTGCGGCTCCGGGGCGTCGATCTTCTGTACATTGAGGCGTAGCGAGTAGACTGCGAGTGCAACGCCGGTGGCCACAACCAGTAGGCCCGTGACGACCTCGGAAACTGGAATATCTTGTGTCCAATTCATGACGAGGCACCTCCTGTCGTGGAGACTTCGGGCCCGCTACTGTTGTTGTCCGACCGCCTTGACGCCGGCGGCTCACTGTTTCGATGGATAGGCCCATAGGTACGCTTGTATACGAGAACCGCCGCGGCCACTCCCCAGAAAACTGCCGCGAGCGCAAGGCACGCGGGAAAATACCAATCCGCCAGAATCAATTCCTTCGTCGGATGCCGGTCGACAATGAAGGCTTGCATGATTATGGATATCACGGCGATCGCTGCCCCAATAGCGCCAAGCAAGAACGACACCCTCGTTCCCTCTTGACCGCCGGTTAAGTGCTCGAAGTTAGAGCCAAACGTGGTAATGACGAGCACGGCGGCGAATACGAATAGTCCACCGGAGTCGCTGCTCACGTTCTGGATCACTGTGTCGTCTTCAAAATAACCGTAGTGCAGTAGGGGAAGCCACAAGTGCAGCAGAGAGCATCCGATTGACAGCAGCAGCCAGCGGCCTATGTATACGAAGAAGTCAGGTCTGTCTCTGGTTATAGGTTCGAGCATCAAATCAAGCCGTTCACGGGACATCTTAAGCTGGGCAACCTAGACATGCAACTCGCCGTCGTCAGCGTGAAGTGCGCTGGCAGCCAGCTTGGTCCGGAAAACCAACCAAGACGTGAAGTCGGCAGGTGGCTTCAAGTCGCCCACTCCCATTGGAAGACATAAGTTTCCTCGATCGGCTTCCGAAATACGTGCTTGTGGTCAACTGCGGCGACCGCCAAGCCCCATCGGGCGAGCTGTCCGCTGTGCATGGCGGCAAAGACACCGCGTGTACCTGTTCGGTTCGACGCCGCGCAGCTAGTCAGCGGCGCGATACAGCAGCCCCCGATAAATCTCCGCATCCGCCGGGCGCTTCGGGTCGTAGAGAACGGTGACCACGTCGCCCGCCTCTCTTCGCGTATTGCGCTCGGTGGTGCGCAACGTGCGCGGCGCGCCTTGGATCTCCGCTTGAACCGTGAGAGCTTTGGCCCCGCCTCGCCTGGAGATCGATTCCACGACGCCGGGTATCGCCGTCCCGTGAGCGACCAGCCGCTTGTGCAGTCGGCGACGGGACTCGAGCAGGAACAAGAAGAAAGCTGCCAGCACCGCGGCCATCAAGACCGCGCGAACTTCGCGATCGCCCCGAGTCAGCTCAGGCAAATAGTGCGAAATGGCGTCGCCGGGAAGGTAGCGGACCTCGATCCCGTCGCCCTCGTCATACTCCTCGAACAGACTCTTCGAGACCGTGATCGACGAGCGGACCCCGGCGCCCGCGGCGTCGCGGAAGTTGTAGTACAGCGAGTAGCGCTCCTCGCCGTCCGGGGTCAGCCGCGTCTCCTTGCGGTGGACCGTCGCCTCGGCCGTTTCGCCCGCGTCGTCGAGCACGGCGCGCGACGGCGGCGCGGGCGACAGTCGCACGACGCGCTCCCAAGCGAAGAAGCCGACAAAGGCCGCCGCGACCAACCACGCCATCAGCGAGACTCGGGCGGCCGCCGTCAGACGCACGCGGCGAGGCGGCGCCGGATGAAGCTCCTTCTCGGGCTTCCAACCGCGGACGGCGCTCGACTTGACGTCCTCGTCGAGCGCCCCCTCCGAGCCTCGTCCGGCCCGCGAGACCGCCAGCGTACCCGCCAGCAACAAACCGACACCCGCCGCGGTGAGCACGCCCGCGTCCCCCTGGACGATCGAAACCGCGATCAGCGCGAGCCCGGCCACGTCGAGCGCAATGCCGCCGATCAGCCATGGATGGAGTCGGGTCTTCATTCGGGCCGTTCCCGCACTCTAGCGAAAATGCCGCAGGCTAGCCCACGAAATGATCGAACCCGCCGGCGGCGAGCGGGCGCGACTCGTCCGTCCGCCAGACGCCGTCGCCCTCGGCCGTCTCGCCGACCGGGGTTACGTCAAGGTCGCGGGCGTCAAAATCCTCGGGCGCGGTGAACAGTAGTTCGTAATCGTCCCCGCCGTGCAGCGCTTGCTCGATAGACGCCCCCTCGAACAGCGGCAGCGCCCTCGGATCGATCCGGGCCTGCACTCCGGACGCTTCGGCGAGGCGCGCTAGGTCGATCGAGAGCCCGTCGCTCAAGTCCATCGCCGCAGTGGCGCCGCGCTCGCGCAACGTCTCTCCCAGCGCCAGCCGAGGCTGCGGACGCAGGTGACGCTCGATCCCCGGCGTATCAGTCAGCCCCGCACGGAGCTGCTCCAAACCAAGCGCGGCGCCGCCCAGTTTTCCCGAGACGTAGATCATCTCGCCAGGCTTCGCGCCCGAGCGCAGCAGGGCTCGGCCCTCGGGAGCTTCGCCCACGGCCGCCACGTGCGCGCTGAACTGGGATGCGGCGGCTAGATCACCGCCCGCGAGTCGTAGGTCCGGCAGGTCCAACCGGTCGATTTGCTGGAACATTCCTTGAATAAACTGTTCTAGCCAAAAATTGAAAACCCATTCAGGCAGTTGCAGAGAGAGTAGGAACCAGAGCGGACGCCCTCCCATGGCGGCCAGATCGGACAGTCCTCGCGTGAGCGCCTTCGCGCCGACCGCCTCGGCGGGGTGTGATTCGCGCAAAAAATGCCTGTTTTCAATGACTTGGTCGGTTGTGGCGAGTAGCTCGAAACCGTCCGACGGCGGGCGCAGAACCGCGCAATCGTCCCCGATCCCGACCCGTACCGAGCGACTAGGGCCTGACCGGCCAAACCGCACGATCCGATCAATGATTTCCGCTTCATTCATCTGAAAAATCTTTCAGTATTCGGCTCTGTAGACCGATTCTAGTCTTATTGACAGCCGCTTCGGCTGCTTGCTACCTTTTGGCAACACCCTGAATAGGTGTTGCGATACGGATTCGGCGCGCGCCTGCCTTCGGGCGAACGGTTCCTGACCTCAAATTGAGGCGGAGAATCGAGCAGCGACGCGCCGAGCCAGTGACCAGGTCCTCGGATGAAGAAGAGCTACTTCCTAGTGGTGCTCGCGCACCCAGTGTTCGGACGCATTTCGCGCCTCAAAGTCCCCACCTTCACGCTTCATATTGGAGTCGCGTTGATCGCCTTAGCGGCCATCGCGGGCGTCGGTTTCTTCTCGAGCTACACGCGTATGCTCACGAAGGTCGCCGAATTCAATCAGATGCGTTCGGAGAAGGAGGCGCTCGAGGCGAGCTACGACGATCTCCGTCGTCAGGTACAAGAGCGCGAGGTGCAACTCGCCTCGCTCGGCAGTTTGGCGTCCGAAGTCTCCATCGCCTTCGGCATCAAGCGCGACGAGTTCGTGGATCAGTCGGCGCTGCTCGGCGCCGATTCAGTCGAAGCCGGCTTTGACGCCTCGCGCAACCAGTTCGACTTTCTCCAGAGCGTGCGGCTGCCTTCGACCGGCGACACCGCCATGCTCTCGATGCTGTCGAACACGACGCCGTCCATCTGGCCCGTGCGCGGCCGCTTGTCGAGTTCGTTCGGCACGCGCACCGATCCCTTCCACGGACGCGGCGCCTTCCACGGCGGCGTCGATATCACGGCGCCCGCGGGCCGGCCGATCGTGGCGACGGCCGACGGCATCGTCACCGAAGCCGGCTGGTCAGGCGGCGGCCACGGCAACCGCGTCGTCATCATGCACGGCTCCAACGGACTGAAGACCCTCTACGGCCACATGACGGAAGTCCTCGCGACGGCCGGGCAAGTGGTCCGCCGCGGCGAAGTCATCGGTCGCACCGGCTCCACCGGCCGCTCGACGGCGTCGCACGTGCACTATGAAGTGAGCTACCGCGGCACGTTGGTCAATCCGTACAAGTACATGCACAAGCAGCGTGAGAGCCAGATCGCCACGCTGATCGCCGACTAGCCGCTTCGCCGCAAAGCGACGCTCTTGCGTCCCCTCCTCTAGAGAGTCTTGAGGAAAGCGATCAGAGCCGCCTTATCCTGCTCCGGCAGTTTCGTGCCGAACGGGTGGCCGGGCGTCCTCTCCACGCGCTCGGAACCGAACCACTCCTCCAGCGTCGCCGCCCCGCCGTTGTGTTCAAACGGCCCGCGATACCAGACCCCTTTGAGCGACGGGACCTTGTAATAGCCGGTCCCTTTCTTCGTCTGGAGCGCATAGCGGGGATCGGTTCCCACCCGTTGGCTCATCACGTCGTAGCGCTTGCGATCTCCCTCGGAGGGCTCGAAGCCGTCGACGGCGACCAGGCGGTTGTTCGTGTAGAGCGGCGCCGTGTGGCAGCGGCCGCAGTTCTCTTCCTTGAAGACGCCTGCGCCTCGCTCAGCCAGGGCGTCGAGGGGATTCGGATTCTTGGGCGGCTGGAGCGAGTACAGGTACTGCGTGAGCGCGTAGAGTTGGGCGTCGCTGTAGCGCCGTCCTTTGCCGGGCTCGGTGGCGCGCATCGGCGGGTGCTCGCCGTAGGCGGCGTAGCCCATCATGTCCTGCACCATCGAGGAGTAGCGCATCAAGTCCGCGGGACCTCGGTGGCGTACGAGCCCGGTGTGGTCGAGGAACTTCCGCTCGCGAACGCCGATCAGGTCCGGTATCTGCGGCGGAACGTACATGCTGGTGAAGCTCCGCGCAGTGACCCCCGGAGGGATAGCGGCGCCGACGGCGATCAGCTCTTCAAGCGACGCCGTACGCGCTTGGCGGTTGAGGTCGTTCTCGCGCCAGGGAAGCTCGAACTGGCGCGCGAATTGGCGGACCTGCTTGAGGATGCGCTCCTCTCCGGCGAAGCGGGCCGCCTGGGCCAGCATGCGCGCCCCCTGTCGGTCGCCGGGGTTGTTTCCTTGCGCGCCGGGGACGACCGTGCCGTCGTCGAGTACGCGAATGTGGCAGGTGTTGCAGCCCATCGAGCCGAGTTCGACCTTGCCCTTTTCTCGAATGACCCAGGTGGCGAAGGGGATCGTCCCGTCGGCCGCAACCGGCGTGCCGGTCTCTTCGAGGAAAGCCTTGTCGCGCATCTGGTCGGCGCCGAAGAACACCGGGCCGAACGACGTCGGGGCGTTGAAGACCAGTTCGCCCGCGGCGATCCACTCAGCTTGGGTGGAGGGCGTCTCTTCCGGGAAGGCGACCTCCGGTTCGAGCGTCTGTAGCCGCTCCCAGTAGCCTTCGGGTTCGTGGTCGGGATGGTAGACGGGGTAGGCGCGGTAAATCACGCGCTCGGGGATCCGGTAGTAGTCAGCCTCGGAGATGTGGCGCGTACGGAACCCGGCGTCGGCGAGCGGAAGCTCGAACTCGCGGACGGCTTCGTCGGTCCACGTGCGAGGAACTTCCACGTCGGCGGCGAACGCGATGGACACGAAGAGAAGGACTGCGAGAGGGAGACGCATCGACCGGGACAGTTTATCCCACCCCTTGATGCTCGAAAAAGAAACGGCGGACTCGACCGTGGCCGAGTCCGCCGGAGAGCTCACGTAAGCCTTTGTGCGGGCTTAGCGGACGCGATCGGTGTGGTACTTCAGCACGCGCGATTCGACGTTGTCGTTTGTCAGGATACGGACCCTGCCGTTGACCGTCTCAAAGCGGAACTCGGCGTCGCCCGAGCCGAGGCGGCCGTCCAGCGAGCTGCTCGGCCCCCACTTGGCCTTCTCGACCTGGAGCGGAAAATCCGTCTGGATGCCGCCGTTGACGGTTTCCGCCTCAAAGCTGCCTTCGACCGAGCCGGGCAGGAAGACCGTCACCTTTCCGTTGACGCTTTCAAAGTGGTTGTCGCTCGCCGCGGCGACCGAGGCGAAGCCCACGTTCTGCGAGCCGTTGACGGTCTCCACAGAGACAGGTCCTTCGGCCGCTTCCACCTGGACGGCGCCGTTGACGGCTTCCACGTGGACTTGGCCCGTGACGCCTTGGATGACGACTGCGCCGTTGACGCTCTCCGCGGTCGCGTCGGCCGAGGCGGGCATGGTGATCTCGTAATCGACCGAGGCCTTCTTGCCCCAGCCTCCGGGCAGTTCGGCGTCGATCGAAACGCGGTCGCCCGCGCTGTTGCCGTCGACCGAAACCTCGATCTCAGCGAGCGCCTCCGCGTCCTTCGCTCGCTTGGTGGCGACGACGCGGACTTCGTTGCGATCCCAAGCATGGACTTGGATCGATCCGTTGATGCCTTCGACGTGCATGCGTCCGTCGGCGGCGAGGGGAATGGTGCGCTCGACGGTCTCGGTGACCTCGGCGCCCAAAACGGGAGAAAGGGAAGGGGAGAGGACGAGCAGCGCAGCAGCCGCCGTCGCGATCAGCGTGTTCTTCATAGCAGGAGCCTCCTCAGGCCATCTACGGCGCCTTCGCCGCGAATGTTCCCCGGTTAAGACGACCCGCCCAAGAAAAAGTTAGGCCGATTGGAGTTCGACTTTCTTGCCCGCGACCGAGAGGTTCTCCTCGATAAACTGCGGATCCCACAGATTCGAGATGACCGCCGTAATCCCGGGGTTCTGCAGAGACCACGTATAGGCTTTGAGCGGCGCCTTCATGTCGCCGGGAACGATGCGGTGGACCTTGTCGATGCGCCACTGCGGCGTCGGCTGGAGCGGCTTGTGGTGGGTCGCGACGGCCATCGCGGCCTTCATCGCGACCAGCCCCATGTCGGCGGCTCGCGCCTTCCGAATGGCGGACTCGACGTGGCCGCCGTTGACCACGTTGTAGGCGACCATCGCGAGATCGAAGTAGCCGAGTTCGACGGCTTTCTCTAAGACGCCGCCCGGGTCGTTGTGGGACGTGAAGCCGAGAAAACGGACCTTGCCGTCGGCCTTGAGTTTCTGAAACGTCTCGATGATCTGCGGGTGTTCGAGCTCCTCGGGCGACGAGGCGCCGTGCGGGCACATCAGATTATCGACGTAGTCGGTCCCCAGGCGTTCGAGACTGCCCTCCACCGACTTCACGATGTAGTCGCGAAACTCGTCCGACCCTTCGACGCGGTGGCCGTAGTCCGCCATCATGGCGTTCGAGAGATAGCCCGACTTGAAGCCGCGAAGCTGGCCGGGAAAATACTCGAAGAAGTAACCGGGTTTGGACACGCCGCGATCGGCCATCATCTCCTGGGACTTCTTCAGGTAGGCTTCCTGCTTGGCCGGACCGAGGCCGTCGTAGATCTCGCGGTACATCCGGTTGCGCACGCCGGTGTAGCCCGACACCTTGGTCGTAAGGAACACCTTCTCGCGTCGCGACGACTGGCCCGCGAGGTATTTGCCGTACGCGGTTTCGCAGTCGCCGCGCCCGTACTGCGGGGCCATGTCGAGGTAGTTGAGCCCGCGCTCGACCGCCATCCCAAGATGCTCCCAGTTGTCCAGACGGATCGGGTCGCCGCCGGAGACGACCTCGGAGACCATCAAGCCGGTGCGGCCTAGGCGGCGGTAGTGCATGCCGGCCTGCTTGTTGCGCCATTCGCCGTCCGAGGCTTTGGCGTTCTGGCCTTCGGCGGCTTGAGCGGGAGCGGCCGCGGCGGCCATCCCGACGGCGGCGGACGTGTGCAGGAAATGGCGGCGGGTTCGGCCTGCGTTTTCACTCATGGCGCCCCTATTATGCACCCCCGGGCACGCGTCCGGCGGCGCGGCGGATCGAGGCGCCGCCTTGCCAGCGGCCCGCACAGGCGCAACAATACTCGGAATGGAGATCGAAATGAAGATCCGCGGGCTGATGCTCGATCCGGTCACCCAGTTGCCGATCGTCATCCTGCGGGATCTTGAGGGATCGTCCGTTCTGCCGATCTGGGTCGGCGCCTACGAGGCCAACGCCATCGCGTTGGAAATTGAGAAGGTCGCCACCCCGCGGCCGATGACGCACGACCTGATCCGCAACGTCTTGACGGGCGCCGAGATGGACGTGCGCAAGATCGTCGTCAGCGAATTGAAGGACGACACCTTCTACGCCGTCATCTGGCTCGAACGCGACGGAGAGCTGATCTCAATCGACTCGCGCCCGTCCGACGCACTGGCGATGGCGCTCCGTCTGGACTGTCCGATCTTCGTCGAGGAAGACGTTTTGAAGTCGTCCAAGGCGACGACGGCCGTCACCGAGAAGACGAACAGCGAAGAGCTGCGCAAGTGGCTTGAGAATCTCGGCGACGAAGATCTCGGCCAGTACAAGATGTAGCCCGCAGAATGACGCGGTTCTCTTGTTTCCTGCTGGCAAGCCTCGTCTTGGCCGGGCTCGCGCGCGCCGAGAAGATTCTTGGCCCCGAGACGCCCACCGGGCGCTACAAACACCCCTCATCGATCACACAGCTTGAGAACGATGACCTGCTGCTGACCTACTACGGCGGCGACGGCGAGTATGCCCCGGGGACGGGCGTCTTCGGCGTTCGACGCTCGGCCGACACCGGCCGTTGGTCGTCGCCGAAACGGCTGGCGCGGGACCCCATGTACTCCGTCGGCAACCCCGTCGTCTGGCAAGCCCCCGACGGCAAGGTCTGGCTCTTCTACGTCGTTCGGCCGGGGGCGACCTGGTCGACGTCGCGCATCGCGGCCAAGGTCTCAAACGACGGCGCACGGACGTGGTCGGACTCGACCATCATCTCCTGGGAAGAAGGCATGATGCTGCGCTCTCGACCGATCGTGTTGCGCGACGGGGCCTACCTGTTGCCGGTCTATCACGAGACGGGCTACGACACCGAGAAGGTCGGCGACGACACGACGGCCGTCTTCTTGCGCCTCGCGCCCGGCGAGCGGACGTGGACGGCAAGCAACCGCGTGACCGCCCGCATGGGCGCGCTGCAACCGGCGGTTGTCGAACTCGGCGACGGGCGCCTCATCGCGCTGTGCCGTCGCGGCGGGGACTACGATCCCGGCGACGACGGGTTCGTCGTCGCAACTGAATCGAGCGACGGGGGACGGACTTGGAGCGCCGGCGTCGAGACGGAGTTCCCGAATCCCAACGCCGCCGTAGACCTGCTCCGACTCGAAGACGGCCGCCTCCTCTTCGTCTACAACCACAGCATGCACGACCGCACCCCTTTGGCGGCGGCGCTCTCGAGCGACGAAGGCCGCACGTGGACGCGCCTCGACGATATCGCCGACGGCGACAACTCCTACGCCTACCCCTACGCGATCCAGACCCGCGACGGCAGCGTGCACGTCGTCTACACGTCGGACGGGCGCACGACGATCAACATGACCACGCTCGATCTGCCCTAGGGCGCGCAACTCGTGGGCCGGTCCCGGAGGGCCTATTCCATAGAAGAACGCGGCGGTATGACCGTCGAAAGATGGGTTATAGTCGATACAGTTCGCGCGAACAGGCCCCGATTATTGCGGAAATCGCAGGAGGAAGAGTCGATAAGTGTTTGAAACGACAGTTCAAGAGTCGCCCGTCACACCCTTGATGCTCAAAGAGCGCGATTACGAGTACTTCAACCGCATTCGCCGCGATCTGCTTGCGGACGAAAGCAAGCGCGGGCGGTACGTGGTCGTGCGCGACGAGCAGCTTCACGGTGATTTTGAGAGTTTTAGCGATGCCTATCGCGCCGGCCTCAAGAAGTTTCAGGATGAATCGTTCTTGGTCCAACCCGTCGTCGAAGATGACGTCGCATCCGTCGCCCTGACTCCTCGCTGATGCCGATTTGCCACGGCCTCTGCCTGAATCGGCGGCCCGGACACGCGCGAACGGCGATCAGCGAGACCTCGGCTGCGATCATCATTGAGGCGGGGCCCACAGCGGAGAGTCGGGCGGGGATTGCACCACCGATCGTTCGGGGATGGGCTCAGATCGATACCGGCGCTGACGTGTCTTGCATCGCCCAGGACGTCGTCGACGAACTGGCGATGACGAGCGTCAGCGTAATTCGAACCGTGGGCGCGGGCGGCCATGAGACGCGTTCGGGCGTCTACGCGGTGCGAGTCAAGCTGTTTTCGATCGACCCTTACCGGCCGAAGGTCCTGCCGTTTTGGTCCGAGCCCGTGGTTCCCATGGCCGCCCTCGATCTTCGCGAGGAGCGGCACGGACTACCGGCGGTCGTGCCGGCCGAGATCGAAGCTCCCACTCGTTCCATCGCGCTTCTGGGGCGCGACTTCCTGCGCCAGTTTCAATTCACGTATTCGGGGCCAGGCTCGTACTTTACGCTCGCCTACTAGCCTTGCTTAAGCCGCGAAAGTCATCGTGAGCAGCAGCGGCCAGCCGGCATGCTTGCCTTGGTCGAGGTGCTCCGTGATCTCCGTCAGCCGCAAGCCCGACCGCAGCGCGGCCGTAAGAAAGTCGCTGATCTGGTGGCCGACGCTCCGGGGGCGCACGTCTTGGCCGGTCTTGGGGTCGTGGAAGTGGGCGCTGACGCCCTTGAGCAGCATCGCCGGATGCATCTCGACGACGACGACTCGCCCCCCCGGACGCACGATGCGTCGCATCTCCCCGAACGCGTGAGCCAAGTCCTCGACGTGTTCCAGAGCGAGTGAGCACAGCACTCGATCGAACGCGTCGGCGTCGAGCGGAAGCGGCTTCTCAAGGCTCTGCTCAATAAAGCGGATCGATCCCGCGCCGGGCTTCGAGCGTGCCTCGGCGAGCATCCCGGGCGAGACGTCGATGCCGGTAACTTGGGCGCCGGACTCGGCCATCCAAACCGCGTTGACGCCGGTGCCGCAGCCAAGATCGGCGACGCGGAGGCCGTGGACGTCGCCCATCAGGCGGCGGATCTCTCGCTGCTTGAGCGAGACGACCGGGTTCGCCTTCCGGTCATAGAACGGCGCCCAGCGGTCGTAGCCTTCGCGGGCCGGGAGGATGAGCTTGGAGTCGGACATGGTCGATCCGTCGACTTCAAGCTAGCGCAGATCGGTATGATTGACGGCGCATGTCTCCACGTCTGGCCGTACTCTTCCTATTCGCATCGCTGCTTCGGGCCGGCGACCCCGGTCCGCACTCCGTGGCCAAAGAGACCGGCGTGCGGGCGGCGATGCGCGACGGAGTCGAACTCGTCGCCGACGTCTATCGCCCGGAGGCCGACGGGACGTTCCCTGTCTTGCTCACGCGAACGCCCTACAACCGCGACGGCGGCGAGGAGCAGGCGCGCGAAGTCGCTTCTCACGGATACCTGGTGGTCGTCCAAGACACGCGAGGCCGTTACGACTCCGAAGGCGAGTTCTATCCCTTCCGCCATGAGTCCGACGACGGCTACGACACCGTCGAGTGGGCCGCCAAGCTTCCGGGTTCGAACGGCCGCGTAGGAATGTACGGCGGATCCTACGTGGGCGCGACGCAGATGCTGGCGTCCATCGCTCGCCCTCCGAGCCTGGAGTCGATCTTCCCCTACGTGACCGCGGCGGAATACTACGACGGCTGGACCTACCAGAGCGGCGCGCTGATGCAATGGTTCGCGAGCAGTTGGACGACCGGATTGATCCAGGACACCCTTCGGCGCAAGGCGGCCGAAGCAGCGCGTCCGAAGGATTGGGCCTGGCGGCTGCCGGTCGAAGACTACACGCTCATCGACACGCCATCGCCCGATGAGTTAGCGCCGTACTACGACGACTGGGTGGAGCACGAGACGGACGACGCCTATTGGAAGCGCTGGAAGATCTCCGACCACTACCCGCAAATGACCGTGAAGGCGCTCCATGCCGGAGGCTGGCACGACATCTTCTTGAAAGGCTCGATCAAGAACTACGTCGGCACGCGAGCCCAGGCCAAAGACCGGAAGGTGCGCCAAGGTCAGCGGCTGCTGGTCGGGCCCTGGGCTCATGCGCGCACCTCCGAGGAAGGCAAGATCGGCGACGTGACCTTCGGCGAGCACGCCGTACTCGACATGGCCGATACGATCCGGCGTTTCGCCGACTGGGCGCTCAAAGACGTCCAGAACGAGTACGCCGACGACACGCCCGTGCGCATCTTCGTCCTAGGCGAGAACGTCTGGCGTGACGAGAAGGAGTTCCCGTTGGCGCGGCAAGTCACGACCGAGTACTACCTCTCAGCGGACGGAGCGCTCGGGACGGACAAGCCCGACGAAGGTCGCCGAGGCTACGCCTACGATCCGGCCGACCCGACCCCGACCATCGGCGGACGTCTATGTTGCGGCGCCGCGATCGCGCCCGGCCCGTTCGACCAAAGCCCGAACTCCCAACGCGACGACGTCCTGGTCTTCTCGACGCCTCCGCTCGAAGAGGGGGTGGAGGTGACCGGAGAGATCTCCCTCCGTCTGTTCGCCGAGTCGTCGGCCGTCGATACCGACTTCACCGCCGTCCTGATCGACGTCTCCCCCGACGGCTACGAGCGCTTCCTCACCGACGGCATCGTGCGCGCGCGCTACCGCAATTCGACCGAGGAAGCGGAGTTGATCGAGCCCGGCAAGGCGTACGAATACGAGATCGACCTCTGGACGACGAGCAACTACTTCAAGCCGGGACACCGGATTCGGCTGCAAGTCTCGTCGAGCAACTTCCCCCGGTTCAATCGGAATCTCAACACCGGGGAGCCGACCGCCGGATCGACAGGGATGACCAAGGCGCGCCAGACGATCCTGCTGGGCGGCGCCCGCGCCTCGGCGTTGGTGCTGCCGATTATTCCTCGTTGAAGGACGCCCGGCTGAGTTCGGCCCAGGACTTGGGCTTCCAGGCGCGAGCTCGTTGCTCGGCCTCGACGAGCATCGGTTTGGGCATGTTGGCGCGAAAGTTGTCGCGGCTCCACTGGAAGTCGCCGGCGAGTTCTTCGGGCGGATTCACCGTGCTGAGGTGAATCCAGCGGTACGCCTCGACCGGGTCTCGCTCCACGCCTTCGCCGTTGTTGTAAGCGGCGCCCAAGTTGTATTGCCCCTGCGCGTGACCTTGCTCGGCGGCCATCCGGTACCAACGAGCGGCTTCCGTCTGGCTCTGCTCGACGCCTTCCCCGTTCAGGTACAGATTCCCGAGCAGGCACTGCGCTTCCGGATTGCCGATCTCCGCCGACTTGCGCAACCAGCGGGCCGCCGTCTCGTGACTTTGAGTCACGCCCTTGCCGGTGTAGTACAGCTTCGCGAGAAACTCTTGCGCCTGTGGGTGGCCTTGCTCGCCCGCGAGCGCCAGCCATTCAACGGCCTTAGCGTAGTCGCGCTTGACGCGGTAAGCGTCGGCATACGCCATGCCCAACTCGTACTGCGCGCCCCGATCGCCTTTCTTGGCGGCCTTGCGAAGATCCCGCAGGGACAGGTTGGAGACCTGCGCGGCCGCCCCCAAAGCGGAGAGCAAGAGGAGAGCGACGACCGATCGCAAATTCATTTGGCCGCCATTATGCAGATCTTCGGTCCCGGTGTCTAGCGGGCCGTGTCGAAAGTCCCGCCGGTCGCGTTGCGCGCGCCGCGGCGTGAGATGCACGGCGTCGCGAGCGGAAGGATGCGGTTTCATCCTGACCGAGCGACAACAAAGCAGATCGCGCCGCGCCGCCGCAACCCCTTGGGCGCCCCTCTCGCGCGGCCCGCGCGACTTTCGACACGACCCGCTAGCCCAGAAGTGCATCCAGCTTGGATTTTCCTTCGCGCAGGTAGCCGGGCATCTCCTCGGGGGCTCCGCCGATCTCAAAAACCAGCGCGCCTTCGTAGCGGACGTCGCGCAGGGCGGAGATCAGCGCCGGATAGTCGATGAAGCCGTGGATCAGCGGCTTGTGTTCGGCCCACGTGGACGGTTCGATGTCGTGGATATGGAGGTGCGTCAGACGCTCGCCCAGTTCGTGAACAATTCGGATATTCAGATCGTTATATGCTTTGATCGCTTCAGGCGTCGCATAGTCGGCCTCCGGGATGTGCGCGAGTTCGGCAAAGCGGGCCTGGTGGCCCACGTCGAGCGTGACCCCGACGTTCGGGTGGTCGATCTCGTCGTGGAAGCGAAGAAGGTCCGGGACCGAGGCCGGCATCGAGGTCTCGCAAGCGAGGTTGAAGCCGCGGTCCGCGGCCATCGCCCCCCAACGTCGGATGCGTTCGACGGCGACGCTCCAATTCGCCATGAGGTCGGCGCCGCTTGGTTGCGGATGGAGGACGGCCGCCTTGGCGCCGACGAAGGCCGCGGCGTCCAGCGCCCGCTCGAGCGCGGCTGCGGCTTCCTCGCCGTCCGGCGCGATGTAGTTCATCTCCGGCGGATACGGCAGGTGCGCCGTCACCTGATCAAACGGCTTCAGCGCATCCTGGATACGCTCCTTTTCTTCCTCGTTGAGCTCGTCGAGACGAAACCCGGGGAACGCCCCGTCCGTGGCCTCCAGACGGCCGTCGAGATTCTGAACCTCGATCGTCCGGTATCCGAGGTCGGCGATCTGCGCGACCGCCTCGAAAAATCCCCAACCAGTGATGGCCGTGTTCGCGCCGAGAGCGTCCGGAGCGAAGGGGTGCAAATTCTCGGCGACCTCTTGGCCGACGGTCTCGCCCTGTGGCGTGCTGCAAGCGGCGCCGGCAAGGGCGGCAAGAAAGGATCGGCGGTCGAGAGTCATCGCAGGGAAGCGTAGCAGTTCCCGACGCCGTCGGCTCGCCGCAACTTTCGAGTGGTTCGCGGAGTCTCTGCTAGCATCATGCGCACGATGGCATTGCGTGTTTGGATCCTGGTTGTGTTCTTGATGGGAGCGGCGGTTGCAGGGGAACTGCCGAAAGCTGATCTGGAGCCCGTTCCCACTTTGGCCGAGCATTCCGCCGCCTTGGCGCAGGCGATCGGCGCCCATGACCGGGGAGACTACGACGAAGCGATCCGGCGCTACCAGGAGATTCTGGAAGGGAACCCGGACGACGCCGACGCCCTCTACGAGCTGGCCTTCTCCCAGCACGCCTCCGGCGCCGCGTCCGACTGCGTCGAGACGGCTCGCCGCGGCGCCCGCTATCGATCTCGGCTCCTGCCGCGGATGCGCATGACGCTGGCGAACTGCTTGGACCTGAGCGGGCAAGTGAAGAAGGCCATGCGCGTCTACCGCGAAGCGGTCGCCGAGACGCCGGAAGACTACCTGCTGCGCTACAACTACGCGGTGACTCTCCGCTCGACCGGAGAGATCAAGAAGGCGATGGACGAAGCTAAGGCGGCCGTGACGCTGAACCCGCGGCATACGAGTTCGCATCTGCTGCTGGCGGAGATGTACTTCGCCTCGGGGGAGAAGATCCCAGGCATTCTGGCGAGTTTGCGCTTCTTGGAATTGGAGCCGAGATCGCCTCGTTCAGGTGCGATTCTTCAAACGACGCACCAGGCCCTCACCGGCTCGGTCTCACGGGGCGAAGACGGCAAGGTCAACATTCGGCTCGATGCGGGAGCGTTGAAGGATAGCGACGAAGGTGATTTCTCCGCAGCGGAGACGATGCTCGCGCTGGGCGGCGCGCTGTTCCAGATGGAGGGCGAGGACGGGAAGAAGGATTCGCCTTTCCATCAATCGCTCAGCGCGATGGAGCGGATGATCTCAGGCGCCGCCGGGGCGAACTCCGATCCCCCTAAGAAGGCGTTCGCCGCGCGCTATTACCTCCCCTACTTTGTGCGCCTCAAGGAGGCGGAGCATTTCGAGACTATGGCCTACTTGGCCTATTCAGCGACGACTCTCGAAGACGTCGCTGCGTGGATCGACGAGAACGAGGACAAGATTGAAGCACTGGCGGCGTGGAGCGAGCGCTACGACCAGTGGCAGGGCGTAGTGATCAAGAACTGAGGGCCGTCGATTCCCCACGACCGCTGGTCAGCGAACACCGGCGCCGCGGCCTGAGGGACTGTGAAAGAATCAACCAGCCCTCCGTGTGGCGCGGGCGTGAGTGTTCAGTAACAAGACATATTGGACAAAGCGTACGCGATAGATATGTGACATCGGAGCCGGGGAAGGCGGCGAGGATGGAAACATGTCGAGCAAGGAAAAGCAGGCGTTAGAGAAGCGGTTAAAGTTCGTGATGGCGGTCGAGCGCAATCGTGCGACGGGAGTACCCGAGCGCGGTTTCGGGGAGCTGTGCAAGCAGGCCGAGATCTCCCGTCAAACCGGCTATCGTTGGCTCGAGCG
>JGI12316J15310_10000066_pt17 | contig 30901 bp, 34 predicted proteins | sample MarCyaLeptolynsp_FD_15310 | JGI IMG/M metagenome (IMG submission 15310)
TCTCCTTCACCGTGGAGCCGGGCCAGACCGTCGCCATCGTGGGCCCGAGCGGTGCCGGCAAGTCGACGATCTCGCGCCTGCTGTTCCGCTTCTACGACGTCACCACTGGAGCGCTGCGCATCGACGGCCAGGACGTCCGCGACGTGACGCAGGACAGCGTCCGGGCGGCGTTGGGAATCGTTCCCCAGGACACGGTGCTGTTCAACGACACGATCTACTACAACATCGCGTATGGCCGGCCATCAGCGAGCCCGTCGGAAGTGGAGGAGGCCGCTCGCCACGCCAGCATCCACGACTTCGTCATGGGACTGCCCGACGGGTATCAGACCTCGGTGGGCGAGCGCGGCCTGAAGCTGTCCGGCGGCGAGAAGCAGCGCGTCGCCATCGCCCGCACGATTCTCAAGAACCCGCGGGTCTATCTGTTCGACGAGGCGACGTCGGCGCTCGACAGCCATACCGAGCGGGCGATCCAACAGAGCCTGCGCGAGGTCTCGCGCGATCGCACGACCCTGGTGATCGCCCACCGGCTTTCCACGATTGTCGATGCCGACCGGATTCTCGTACTCGAGGCCGGACGCATCGTCGAGCAGGGCCGGCACTCGGAACTGCTCGCCAGGGACGGGCAATACGCGGCCATGTGGCGTCGACAGCTCGAGTCGCGGGAGGAGAGCGCGGCGACCGCGGCCGGCACCGAGGCCCTCGCCGCCGGCTAAGGGGCCGTCACCGCACACCAAACCCGCTTCACATTTCTGCCACTCACCCTACACTTTCTCTCAACAAGCGGGGCAATCCCGCACGTTTAGGGAGGGATGCGGGGATGCGGGGTGCGACCGTGGCGGCTCTGGGAGCCGCCGGATTTGCTGTGACGCTGGCCGGTGACGCTGCGGCCTCCGGGTTTCAGCTCAAGGAACAGAGCGTCAGCAAGCAGGGCAATGCCTTTGCCGGCGCCGGGGCGTCGGGTGAGGATGCGTCCATCCTGTTCTTCAATCCGGCAGGCATCTCGCTGTTCAAGACGCCGCAGGCGCATGCGGGCATCTCGGTCATCGCGCCAAACGCCGAGCTCGACATCACCACCGCGACCGACGGCACCGGCGGCACCATGTCCGGCGGCGACGGCGGCAATGCCGGCAGCCTGGCGGCGATCCCGAGCATGTACCTGGTCGCCCCGTTCAACGAGAACGTCAATGTCGGCCTGGCGGTCAACGTGCCGTTCGGGTTGAAGACCACCTACGACGACGACTGGGCCGGGCGCTACCACGCGATCACGTCGGACCTGCAGACGGTGTCGGTCACCGGCGTCGCCTCGCTCAAGATCAACGACAAGCTCAGCATCGGCGGTGGCCCCTATGTGACCTATGCCAAGGCGCGGGTCACCAACGCGGTCGATTTCGGAACGATCTGCGTGGGCTCGCTCGGGGCGTCGACGTGCTCGGGCCTGGGCGCGCTGCCGCAGCAGGCCGACGGCAAGGCGGACCTGGAGGGCGACGACTGGGGCTTGGGGGCGACCGCGGGTCTGCTTTACGAGCCGGTCAAGGGCACGCGGATCGGCCTCTCCTGGCGCAGCCAGACCAAGCTCAGCGTCCAGGGCGACGCCGATTTCGACGTTCCCAGCAACGCCTCCGTCCTGACCGCCGGCGGCGCCTTCACCGACAGCGACGTGACCAGCACGGTCACCCTGCCGGAGACGATCGGCGTCAGCGTCCACCACGACATCAACGACGAGTTCGCGATCATGGGCGACGTGGTCTGGACCGCGTGGAGCCGGTTCGAGGAGCTGCGCTTCGTGTTCGACAACCCGGCCCAGCCGGACAGCGTGACGCCGGAGAACTGGAACGACACCTTCTTCGTCGCCGCCGGCGCCACCTGGAAGCTGGACGAGAACTGGATCCTGCGCACCGGCGTCGCCTACGATCAGAGCCCGATCGACGACAATTTCCGCACCGCCCGTATCCCCGGCGCCGATCGCTACTGGATCGCGTTCGGTGCCGACTACAACCTCGACGATCGCTGGCGGGTTTCCGTGGGCTACAGCCACATCTTCGTCGACGACGCGTCGATCGACGATTCGAGCGCGGCGGCCGGCACCCTGCGCGGCGAGTACGACTCCTCGATCGACATCGTCACCCTGGGCGCGACATACCGCTTCTGATGCCGGCCCGCGTCCTGTGCTAGAACGCCACCGGTAACCGGCGGAAAGGTGGCGACATGGCGAAGCGTGCGGCGAAGGCGGTTCCGGGCGGCGGCGGGATCGATCCGCAGAAGCTCGAGATCCTCACCGCGCTGGAGCGCAAGGTGCTGTGGCTGGCGATGTGGACCATCCACAACGCCAACCACATCCGTGACAGCCGCGACGGCCTGAAGGTCGGCGGCCATCAGGCTTCCTGCGCCTCGTTGAACACGGTGATGACGGCGCTGTATTTCGACGTGCTGCGCGCCCAGGACCGGGTCGCGGTCAAGCCGCATGCCAGCCCGGTGTTCCACGCCATCCAGTACATGATGGGCCGCCAGGGCCTCGATCCGCTGCAGCGCTTCCGCGGCTATGGCGGCGCCCAGTCCTATCCCTCGCGCACCAAGGATGCCGACGAGGTGGACTTCTCCACCGGCTCGGTCGGGCTCGGCGTGGCCATGACCCTGTTCTCCTCCATGGTGCAGGATTACGTGCGCATGCAGCATCTGGTCCAGGACCCCGAGCTCGTCGGTGAGCAGCCGGGCCGCATGGTCGCCCTGGTCGGCGATGCCGAGCTCGACGAGGGCAACGTCTACGAGGCGATGCTGGAAGGCTGGAAGTACGACGTCCGGAACCTGTGGTGGGTGATCGACTACAACCGCCAGAGCCTGGACGGCGTGGTTTCCGACGGGCTGTTCCAGAAGATCCGGCAGTTCTTCGGCACGGTCGATTGGGAAGTCGTCATGCTGAAATACGGCAAGCGGCTGGAGCGGGTCTTCGCTCAGCCCGGCGGCGACAGCCTGCGCAACTGGATCGACGAGTGCCCGAACGACCTGTACTCGGCGATGACCTTCAAGGGCGGGGCGGGCGAGCCCGGCGTCTGGCGCGAGCACTTGAAGAAGGACCTGCGCGGCGTCACCGGCATCAAGGCGATTCTCGACGACCACGACGACGTCGAACTGCACAAGCTGATGACCAACCTGGCCGGCCAGGACATGGAGGCGGTGCTGGAGGCGTTCCACGGGGTCAACGACGACCGGCCGCGGTGTTTCATCGCCTACACCGTCAAGGGCCACAACACGCCGCTGGCCGGTCACAAGGACAACCACGCTGGCCTGATGACGCCGGAGCAGATGGCGCGCTTCAAGGCCGAGCACGGGATCGAGGACGGCGAGGAGTGGGAGCCGTTCGCCAAGGCCGGCGTGGACGAGGAGACCCTGCGCGAGTTCGTCCAGGTGGTCGACTTCAACGCTCCCGGCTCGCGCGTGCACAAGGCCGACACGGTCGAGCTGCCGACCTTCCTGCCGTACCGCGCCCAGAAGACGACCTCGACCCAGATGGCGTTCGGGTCGGTGATGCACGAGCTGTCGCGCGGCAACTCGGCGCTGGCCTCGCGGATCGTGACGACCTCGCCGGACGTGACGGTATCGACCAATCTCGGTGCCTGGGTGAACCAGCGCGGCATCTTCTCCCTCGACGTGCGCAACGACGTGTTCCGCCAGGAGCAGGTGGCCTCGGCCCAGAAATGGATGCGCCACGGCGGCGGCCAGCACATGGAGCTCGGCATCGCCGAGAACAACCTGTTCATCCTGCTCGCCGCCATGGGGCTGTCCGGGCCGCTGTTCGGCACCCGGCTGCTGCCGGTTGGCACGCTGTACGATCCGTTCATCGCCCGCGGTCTCGACGCCCTGAACTACGCCGCCTATCAGGACGCGCGGTTCATGGTGGTGGCGACCCCGTCCGGCGTCACCCTGGCGCCGGAGGGTGGGGCGCACCAGTCGATCTCGACGCCGCTGATCGGCCTCGGCCAGCCGGGACTGACCATGTTCGAGCCGGCCTATGCCGACGAGCTGGCGCTGATCATGCGCTGGGGCTTCGAGCACATGCAGGCGGACGAGGGCGGGTCCGTGTACTTGCGGCTCTCGACGCGGCAGATCGAGCAACCGGTACGGCCGTTCGAGGAGCAGATGGCCGCCGACATCCTTGCCGGCGCCTATTGGCAGGTCGAACCGGCGCCGGGCGCCGAGCTGGCCCTGGTCTACAGCGGGGCGGTGGTGCCGGAGGTGATGGCCGCCCACGCGGAGATGGCCGAGGACGTGCCGGGGCTCGGCGTGCTGGCGGTGCCGTCGGTCGACCGGCTGTACCACGACTGGCAGAGGAGCCTGCGCGGCCGCAACGGCTCGGGGCCGGGTTCGAGCCACGTGGAGCGTCTGCTGTCCCGCTTGGCGCCGGACGCGGCCCTGGTGACCGCCCAGGACGGCCACCCGGCGACGCTCAGCTGGCTCGGCTCGGCCGCCGGCCGGCGGGTCTACCCGCTCGGCATCACCGGCTTCGGCCAGTCGGGCGACATCCCCGACGTCTACGCCCATTACGGCATCGACACCGCCGCGATCGTCGACATGGCGGCGGCCGCCTGTCTGGGGCGGTAGACGACCGATATCGGGCCGGGCTGCACACACCAATTCACGCGACCGACACGTTCACGAGACTTCCGCCGCGATCGACTTGCCGCATACCGGGCCGCGCGCCATCTCCCCGCAAGGGTGGGGTGTCACTCACGAAAGGTCGCGGATCATGCGAATCCTGATCGTCTCGGCGGCCCTTGCCGCGTTTCTCGCCGGCTGCAATACGACGCAGAGCAGCAGTCAGTCGGTCCTCTGGCCGCCGCCGGCGGTCGCCGGTCGCTGACCCGGCGTTCTCACGTCCACGGTTGCGACCGTGGACCGGCAACGACCGCCGCCATGTCCCCGCCAGACATGGCGGCGCCCCTCCCGTAGACCCTCGGCGTCAGGCGCCCGCGCGCGCCGCGACTCGCCGCTCTCGTGGGACCGCACAGGCGATCGTTCTGCCCCCACGATCGCTGGCGCTGCTGGGAGAAACGGCGCCTCAAGACCGCGTTTTACCGCCCCAGGGATGTATCCGTTCCGTGGGTGAACAACCGTCACCAGAACCGTCGAACTCCGGCCTTGCCCTGACGCTTCCATAAGAGTGGAATGCCGCTCCCGTGGGACCGGGCTCAAGCACCACAGCACGAACGAGGGTGCCATGAAGAAACAGTCGAAGCACCACCGCCGCGCCGCTGGCCGGAGCGTCGCCGATGGTGGCCGCTCAAACTCCGGCACCGATCGCGCCCGCCGCACCCGACCCGTCAGGTAGGACCATGGGCGAGGGGGACAGCCGAAGCGGAGCACGGGCACCTAGCGTGCGGGTCCGGACCAGTGGCGGGCGATGGGTGCACGCCGCCGGGGTCCGGGCGGAGTCACCGCCGGCCGCAACGCCTGGAGCGCCGAGCCGTGGCGCGAAGGTGAAAGAGGGCAGCACGCCGGTCGAGTGGCGCTACTGCCAGTGCCCGCTTGAGACCGAGGCAGACCGGTTCGGACCGTTCCGCGGCCTTGTTTCCCGCTGGCGGGAGCGGATCGCGCCCGGGGCCCGTCTGCCCCGGCGCGGCGACTTCCAGGTCGAGGACTTCTCCGAATGGCTGGGTCGGATCTTCATCGCCAAGGTCGAGCGCGAGCCGTTCAACCTGCGCTTCACGCTCTGGGGGGTGAAGCTGGTGGATTGGTGGCGGGTCGACTACACCAACCGGACCCTGGGCGAGCTGTCGGCCGATCCCGATCTCTGGAAAATGACCGAGATTCAGTATTTCCACGAGATGGACCGCGCGCCGTTCATCGGCGTCGCATCGGGCTTCCTCTCCCTGTATGGCCGCGCCCACATCAAGGTGCTGGGCCTGGATCTGCCGTTCTCCGACGGCGATGGCCTCAGCCACGTGATCTCGTCCCACATGAAGATCGATGTCGGTGAGACGATCGAGGATGTGCTGCCGGATTGTCCGGCCGTCGAGTTCAGGCCGCGCGAGGAATAGACGCCCCGGACGCCGCACCCCGCCTACGCGACCGGCGATCCGGCCCGACCCTCCAGGACGTCACGCATCGCCCGCGCCAGGGTTGGGACCGGCTCGATCAGCGGCAGCGGGCTCTCGTCTCTCAGCGCGCGGATCAGGTCGGCGAGCGGCCCGGCACCGATGATCACGGCATCGAGATCGCCGCGGGCCGCCGCCTCGTCCAGCAGACCGCGCAATGTGGTCAGCATCGTCGGCGGATCCGCCATCAGGGCCGCCGGGTCGCCGGCCACCTTCAGGATGCCGGCGAGCTGGTCGGCGACACCGTAGCAGGCGGCGAGAGTCTCGATCGTCGCCTCCAGCTGCGGCGTGGCGGCCAGCACCGCGAACCGCCCGATCCTCGCCGCCGCCTGCATGGCCGCCTCGGCCAGGCCGATCACCGGCACGTCCAGGCGGGCCCGGAGTTCCGCCCGTCCCGGGTCGATGAAGGCCGACAGCATGACGCCCTCGCAGGGGTCCAGGCCGTCATCCAGCAGGCGCATGAGCCCCGCCACGGCCGCGGCCTCGCCAGCCGGATCGGCGATGAAGATCGGCGCGTCCGGATTGGTCGCGGTCTCGACCGTCCATTCGCTCCCCAGGGCCTCGCGGGCGAATCCAGCCATGCTCTCGGTCGCGGCGTTCGAGCTGTTCGGGTTCAGCAGCAGGACGCGGCGGCCGGCCATGCGCTCAGGTCTCCTCGAAGGTGATAGGCTGCGCGCCTTCCCACAGGCACAGCCGGCCGAGCTCGGCCAGGTTCTCCAGTCCGGAGGTCAGGGTGATGAAGTGATTGCCGGCGAGCTGGCCCATCTTCGAGGCGAAATGCACGCCGCCATAGGCCAGCAGGATCTCGGTCTCGCTGATGCCGCCAGGATACAGGATCACCTGACCGGGGGCCGGATAGCTTGTGTGATTCTCGTAGCCGACGCCGAAATCGAGATCCCCGAGCGGCAGCCACACCCCTTCGCCGCTCCAGCGCACGTGCACCGCGTGGCTCACGAACGGCATCTGGGCGCGGAAGGCGGCCACGGTCTTCGGGGCCGCCGCCTCCTCGAACCGGGCGTCGAAGGTGAGGGGGCCGGCGGTGACGGTGAGGGCGCTCGGCATCGGCATGTCCTTGCTGGCTGCGGTGTTGCTGGCGGCGGTGTTTCAGGGCGATCGGCACAGCCTGACGCGGCTTTCACCGCGCGACAAGATGGCGGGTGATCGCCCGGCGGATCGCCGTGATTTGTGAGCGTTCGACCGGTGGACTCGCCTCCGGCGCCGGGGCAGACTTGAGACCCTGAGGGGGCGCAATCGGCCCGTGGGAGAAACCGATGAACGAGTTCAAGGTCTCCATCCGTTCGGCTGAAACGTCCGATGCCATCGGGCTGGCGCAGGTCCAGGTGGAAACCTGGCGCGACGCCTATGTCGGCGTGCTGCCGGACGACGCGCTGGTCGATCTCGACGAGATGGAGACCGCCGTGCGCTGGACCCGGCTGGTTTCCGTTCTGGAGGAGCCGGAGCGCCTGTCGGTCGCCGACGCCGATGGCAACCTGGTCGGATTCTGTCACGGCGGCGAGTGTCGTCGGGCCGTCACCAAGGCGGTCGGCGCCAGCGACCGGATGGCCGAGGTCTACGCCCTTTACGTCGATCCGAGCTTCCAGGGCATGGGCATCGGCCGGGCGCTGCTCGGCCACGTGGCCCAGGGCTTCGAGGCCGACGGGTTCGAGGCGCTGACGATCCTTACCCTGGAGGCGAATCGCCACGGCCGAAGGTTCTACGACGCGCTCGGCGGCGTGGCGGGTGAGACCTTGCCGTCGGTGGTCAGCGGCGCGCCGGTCGACCAGACGCCCTATGTCTGGGCCGACATCTCCAAGCTGGTCAGGCGGATCGAGACGGCCCAGGGCTAGGGCGCGAAGTCAGGGCTGCATCGCCCCGCTTGCCCGCCCCCCGCGCTTGCAGTAGGTTCCGGCGCTTCCTGAGCACACCGCCTTGGGGGCGCCAGATGACCGATCGCGTACTCATTCTCGATTTCGGCAGCCAGGTCACCCAGTTGATCGCGCGCCGGGTCCGCGAGAACGGCGTCTACTGCGAGATCTTTCCCTTCAATGTCGACACCGACCGCATCCGGGACTTCGCGCCGGCCGGCGTGATCCTGTCCGGCGGCCCCGCCTCGGTCTACGGCGAGGACGCGCCGCGGGCGCCGGAGATGGTCTTCGAGCTCGGCGTCCCGGTCCTGGGGATCTGCTACGGCGAGCAGATCATCTGCCACCAACTCGGCGGCAGGGTGGAGAAGAGCGACGAGCAGGAGTTCGGCCGGGCCGAGATCACCGTGACCGACAGCTGCCTGCTGTTCGAGGACCTGTTCGTCGCGGGAACGGTCGAGCCGGTCTGGATGAGCCATGGCGACCGCATCGCCGCCATGCCGCCGGGCTTCAAGATCGTCGCCAACAACCCGACCGCGCCCTACGCCGCGATCGCCAATGACGAGAGGCGGATCTACGGCGTGCAGTTCCACCCCGAGGTGGTGCACACCCCGCGCGGCGGGCAGATCCTGCGCAATTTCACCCACCGGGTGGTCGGCCTGAAGGGCGACTGGACCATGGCGGCGTTCAAGGATCAGGCGGTCGCCCGGATCCGCGAGCAGGTCGGCGACGGCAAGGTGATCTGCGGCCTGTCCGGCGGGGTCGACAGCTCGGTCGCCGCCGTCTTGATCCACGAGGCGATCGGCGACCAGCTGACCTGCGTCTTCGTCGACCACGGCCTGCTGCGCATGGGCGAGGCGGAGGAGGTCGACCGCCTGTTCCGCCAGCACTACAACATCCCGCTGATCAGCCGTGATGCCAGCGACGTGTTCCTGAAGGAACTCGACGGCGTCGAGGATCCCGAGGTCAAACGCAAGACCATCGGCCGGTTGTTCATCGACGTGTTCGACGAAGAGGCCCACAGGATCGACGGCGCCCGGTTCCTCGCCCAGGGGACGCTGTACCCCGACGTGATCGAGAGCGTGTCGCCCACCGGCGGGCCGTCGGTGACCATCAAGTCGCACCACAACGTGGGCGGCCTGCCCGATTACATGAAGCTGGAGCTGGTGGAGCCGCTGCGCGAGCTGTTCAAGGACGAAGTCCGCGCGCTCGGCCGCGAGCTCGGCCTGCCGGAGACCCTGGTCGGCCGCCACCCGTTCCCGGGCCCGGGCCTCGCCATCCGGGTGCCGGGGGCGATCACCCGCGAGAAGCTCGACATCCTGCGCAAGGCCGACGCGATCTATCTCGACGAGATCCGCAAGGCCGGCCTGTACGACGAGATCTGGCAGGCCTTCGCCGTGCTGCTGCCGGTGAAGACGGTCGGCGTGATGGGCGACGCCCGGACCTACGACCACGTCTGCGCGCTGCGGGCGGTGACCTCGAGCGACGGCATGACGGCGGACTACTACCCGTTCCCCCACGACTTCCTCGGCCGCACCGCGACCCGCATCATCAACGAGGTCCGCGGCATCAACCGGGTGACCTATGACATCACCTCAAAGCCGCCGGGAACGATCGAGTGGGAGTGAGATCGGCGATCACGCGCGCTTCTTCTCATCCAGCCACGCCCAGGCCCGCCTGACCTCCGCCTTCGCGTCGACGCGCAGACACAGGCCGTGCGACAGGATCAGGCTGTCGAAATCCCAGCTCAGGATGCGGTCGCGCGCCGCCCTCGCCGCCGCCCGGTCGGTCGTGGCGAGTTTGATGTCCGGCGCCGTGCCACCCCGCGGTCCCCAGATGCCCGCCAGGCGCTTGATGATCTGCCAGTACCAGGCCTCGTCGGCGGCGATGTGCTTCTGGATCAGGTCGGTGACGATCAGCGTGCGCGAGGGGCGGTGCAGGAAGATCACCTCGTCCAGGATGGCATGGCCGGCGAACACCCGCTGGTCGATATCGCCGGCCCAGTCCGGCGGCGGTGTGTCGCCGAGGGTGCCGGTATGGGCGATGTCGGGATGGCGTTCGTGGAAGCCCGGGGAGATCCACGTCTTGGCCGCCGGCCACTCGCGCTGCCAGACCGGGATGCCGAGGCTGTGGATCTTGTTTGGGGCGACCAGATGGGCGACCGGGCCCAGGGCCTCGATCTTCTCGCGCCGGGCCGGGGTCTCCGGCACCGGGGAGTGCACCCAGAGCCCGCCATCCGACAGCCGCACGATCACCGCCCGAGTCGCGTAGGGGATGCCGTAGAACGACACCGTTCCGCCGTCCAGGGTCCAGATGTTCTCGGCGAATTGGCTGAGGGCGCTCATCGGGCCGGCTCCTCGCGGGACGCGCGACGTCAGTGTGGATCCAAGCGTCCGGCAAATCCACAATCGGCGCCGGTTCAGCCAGCGGGCGGCGCTGACCGGTTGGCGTGCCGCGTACCTCGCCGCCCTCGAGACGGCCGCGAGGAGAAGGACATCAGCCGGCCCATTCCGGGTCGATTGGCGTGAAGTCCACGGTCGGGTACTGGGCGTAAAGCTCCCGCACCAGGGCCTTGTCCTCGGCGGTGAACCCGTTCGGCGGTGTCGGCGGGTCGAGGGGCACGCCCTGCATCGCCGCCTCGACCTGCGCAGCCTCGACGGTGGCGCCGCGCTCGGCGAGGACGCGCCGGGTGTAGCCGACCCAGTCCGCGCTGACCTCCTCGTAAACGTCCACCCGCAGCAGCCGCGGGTTCAGCTTCGCCAGCACTGTCCAGGTGGCGAAGAAATCGACCAGGTCGGCGGCGTTGCGCAGCAGCAGCACCCGGCGCTGGCGGTCGCGGTCGAGCAGGTCGAAGCGATGGCCGAGCGCGATGTAGTAGCCGTCGCCGACATAGGCGGCCAGCGTGTCGAAGATGTTCCGAACCATCAGGACCGGCCGGATCCGCAGCAGGTTCATGCAGGCGCGCAGTCGCAGGCTCGCCGACACATGGGCGCGCACCAGCGTGTTCTCCTGCAACTCGCGGCGGGCCTGCACCGGGTCGAAGGCCGGGCTGCGCAGCTCGCCATGGACGTGCAGGCTGCCGCGCCGCAGCCGCATCAGCCGGACGATGGCGACCTCCATCGCCAGCGTGTTCACCCGCGGGAAGGTGTTGACCAGCACCAGGTTGGTCGGCGGCGTCGCCGGATAGCCGAGCACGGTGCAGGCCGTCGGGTTGATGCCGGCCGGAAACCCGCGCTCGGCCGCGACGGTCTCGATCCATAGCGGGTCCAGAGTATGGGTGACGGCGGCCAGGGCCCGATTGACCCAGGGGGCGATCTCGCCGGACCGCCGCTGTCCATATTGGAGCGCGACCATGCGGTTCCAGGCCTCGCGGTCGCTCGGCAGGTCCAGCAGGCGGCGGCGCCAGTCGTCGGCGGGATAGGGTCGCTCGGTCGTCATCGGATCCTCGATCGTTCGGCCGCGCGCGGAGGCCGCGCGCCTACAGCGCCTCGAGATCGATGTCGAGCACCGTCATGTTGAACTGGTAGCAGATCTCGCCGTCCTCATCGTCGCGGAAGATCACCCCCAGAAACTCGTCGTCGAGCATGACCTCGACCGAATCATCCTTGTTGGCGCGCGGAACGAGAACGATCCGATTGTTGGTGAAGCGATTGCGCAGATAGGCCTGAACCTGTGCGATTTCCTTCGGCGTCACGTCGCTCTCCTCGTCGCCCGGTGGCAGCGGTTATGTGTCGGTCCCGGCTTATCGCACCCGATGGCCGTCGCGCAACCGCGATGGCGGTTTGGCGTCGGCGCCGTATCGCGTAGAAGGGGGCGAGATCCCCGAAGACCCGCGCGGGAGCCTAGCATGGCCGCACCGACCTCCACCCCGACGGATATCGTCATCGACTGCGACCCCGGAATCGACGACGCGATCGCCCTGTTGCTGGCGATGTCGTGCCGCGACCGGGTCACCCTGAGCGCGATCACGACGACCCATGGCAATGTACCGTTGGCACTGACCTCGCGGAACGCCCTGCGGGTCCGCACGCTGGGGGGGCGGCCCGACATTCCGGTCCATGCCGGCTGCCCGCGGCCGCTGACGGTGGCTCCGACCCACGCGCCGCACGCTCACGGCAACAACGGCCTCGGCGGCGTCACCCTGGCGGAGGGGGAAGGCGGTCTGGCGGTCGAGCACAGCGTCGACGCCCTGACCTCGGTGGCGGCGGGGCGGACACTGGTCGCTGTCGGACCGCTCACCAATGTCGCGGTCGCCCTGGTGAAGCGGCCCGAACTCGCCGGTCTCTGGCGGCGGCTCGTGATCATGGGCGGGGCGATCGCGGCCGGCAACACCACCGCCCAGGCCGAGTTCAACATCTTCAGCGACCCCGAGGCGGCGCGCACGGTGCTGACCACGACCGACTGGCCGGCGGCGGCGCGGCCGGTGATCTTTCCCCTCGACGCCACGCACCAGGCGCTGGTCACCCCCGACTGGCTGGACGAGCTGGCCGCCTCGGGTGGGGCGGTATGCCGGGCGGCGGCGGAGATGCTCGGTGGCTACGAGCGGCGGGCGGCGGCGGCGCGGGGCGGGGTGTGCGTGCACGACGCCATGGCCGTCGCCTGGACCATCCGGCCCGAGCTGTTCGAGACCCGGGCGGCGCGGATCGAGGTGGTTACCGACAGCGGTGCGGCCCAGGGTCGCACCGTCGCCGACTTCGGCTCGTCCGAGCCCGGCGCTGATATCGTGACCGGCGTGGACGCGCCGGCGTTTCTCGACTGGTTGAAGGAGCGGCTGGTCGCGCTGGACGCGTGAGCCGGCGCAGATCGCTTGGCATGGGAATCAAACTGGGCATGATGAGGCAATGACTCTGACCGATCCGCTGGCCGATCCGCTGATTGCCACTCTCGCCATTCCCATCCTCGTGACCGTCGTGGTCGCAGTCCTGTTGCGCCTGCTGGGCGGACCGGGAACCGGCGCGCGGATCGCGTCCCTCGGCATTCCTGTGGCGCTTGCCGTCGGCGTCGCCCTGCTGCCGGGACTGTCGCCGACGCCACCGGTGACGGCGATGGAGAAGCTGGTCTGGCTGGCGGTTGCCGGCGGCCTGCTCGGGCTTCTGATCGACATGGTGACCCAGACCCGGCTGATCTCCGGCGTGATCGCGTTCTTCTGGCCGTTCCTGGCGGTGGTCTGGATCGCCGGCATCGACCTCAGCGCGGTCCCCGACAACGCCCCGTACCGGGTGTTCGAGGTCTCGGCCGTCGCCGGGCTGCTGACGGCACGCCTGCATCAGATCGGCGATGTCGAACTCGACGCCCCGATCGTCATGCTGGTGGTGGCGGCCGGCCTCGGCGTCCTGGCGCTGGTCACCGGCCCGGGCTACCCGGCGGCGATCGGTCTGCCCCTGGCGGCCGCCGGCCTCGGCTGGGTGGTGTGCAATTGGCCGAACCGGCGCCTGCCGTTCGGCGCGCCGGGCGAAATCGGTGGCGGCGGCATCGCCATCGCCCTGGCCGCGGTCATGGTGTACCAGGGCCGGGTGCCGGTGGTCTTGGTCCTGCTGGTGCTGTCGGCGATCGCCATCGAGCCGCTGGCCCGCCGGTTCGTGGCGGCCAACGCGCTCATCAAGTCGGAGGCGGTGCGGCCGATCGCCTTCGCGGTGATCATCGCCCTGCCGGCGGCGCTGGCGATCGTGCTGGCCGCCTTCGCGCCGGCGCTGGTGCCGACCCTGTATCGACCCTGAGAGGAGTTAGGACAACCCCTCGAGCCCGGCATCGACGCTGAGCGACTGGCCGGTGATGTTGCGGCCGGCCTCGGAACAGATGAACAGGATCTGGTGCGAGATGTCGGCGGCCGAGACGAACCGCTTCATCAGCGTCACGTCGGCCATCTTCGAGCGCATCTCGTTGTCGGAGATGCCGGCCGCCTCGGCCTTGGCCTTGATGACCCGGTCGATGCGATCACCCTCCACCGGGCCGGGCTGGATGCAGTTCACCCGGATCCCGTGGGGACCGAGCTCCATCGCGCAGGTGCGGGTGAAACCGACGATGCCGAACTTCGCCGCCGAGTAGGGGCTGCGCAGCGGAAAGCCGAACTTGCCGGCCGCCGAGGACAGGTTGACGATGCTGCCGCCCCCCGACTTGATCAGCGCCGGCACGGCCATCTGGGTGCCGAGGAAGGCGCTGGTCAGATTGACCGTCAGGCAGGCCGTCCAGTCCTCCAGCGACACGTCCTGCACCGGCGCCGTCGGCCCGGCGGTGCCGGCGTTGTTCACCAGGATGTCGAGCCCGCCCAGCGTCTCGATCCCCCGGTCCATGAAGTCTCGCAGCGCGGCGGCGTCGCCGACGTCGCAGGGCACGCCCTGCAGGCCCGGGATGGCGGCCTTGGCGGATTCCAGCGCGTCGGTGTCGATGTCGCAGGTGTAGACGGTCGCACCGGCGGCGGCGAACACCTCCGCCGTCCTGCGCCCGATGCCCTGGGCGCCGGCGGTGATGATGGCGCGCTTGCCCGACAGGTCGAGCTTCATGGAGATCCTCCCGCAATCAGGTTGTCGTGACGGGGAGGACTATAGCGGGGTGGTGTCGGACGCGTCAGTCGTCCAGATTCAGCTTCTCGCGGACTTCCTTGCGGATGTTCTCCACGTCCTTGCCGCTCAGCATGATGCCGGCGATGACGAAGGCGAAGGACAGGCCGAGGGCGGAGGCCATCGCGCCGGTACCCCAGGTCGGCCCGTAGGTTTCCCAGATGAACACGGTGCCGAACCAGAATCCGGCGAACGAGGCGAGGGCCGCCAGCAGCAGGAAGCCGATCCGCATGCACAGGCCGCCGATCCGGTTGGCGGACATCAGCTCGCGGAACATCGCCGACGCCTCGGCCTCGGCGATGGAGCGGGTGATCTTCTTGCGCGCGATCTTCGCCCAGTCGCCGTAGGCCATGCCGGTGCTGCCGTCCAGGCGGCCGGGGTTGAGGATCGCTTCCTTGAGGTCGCCGACGATGGCGTCGGCGCGCTCCTTCGGCGTCTTGCGCTTCAGGCTCGGGAAGATCGGTTCGTCATCGGTATTGGCCGGCCGATCGCCGAACGCCGGCGCATCCGCGGGCCCCCGCCGGTGCGGGGGCGCGGGCGGCGCCCGGCGGGTCGCCGGGGGAGGGCTGTTCGGTTGGCGCATGCGTATTTCCGCTCGCATCGACATCATGGCCGTCCGCGTTCAGAGCACGCCGCGGAGCAACCGTTCGCAAAAATACCGGTTCAGGGTGTCGAAGGCGACCGAATCCAGCGCCTGGAAGGCGACGCCGACTGACCCGTCGCCGTTATCCTTGCGGCAGACCTGGCCGTCGGTGCGGAACAGGGCGCCGGGGCCGGCGGTCGGCACGAACACGCGCATCGGGGTGCTGTCGCCCGGCTGGAGCGCGCCCGAGTACTCGAGAACGCGGACACCGCCAAGGCTCCAGTCGCCGATCGCGTATGGAGCATTGCCGATAACCACGGTCATGGGCGCGGAGATCCGGCGATCGCGCCGGCGCTCGGAACGCCGGCTGCCTGAGGTGAGGGTGGCTGACATGAGGGGCATCTCCGGGTTGGTCATGCATCGCTTGTGTGGGCGTCCCGTCCGAGGGCGGGTATCGCCTCCGGCACGAGCAACCGGCGTGCCAACTCACGGGGTATGGGATTCCAACGATTCGCGCCATCGGGCCGACCGCCGACGGCAGATTCTGCCCGGCCGCGCCGCGCCGCCCGGACCGCCTTTGCCCAGTTGTGCGATCCGCTGGCGCGACCGGGTGGCGCGATCCTCAGGCCGTATGCTTGGTGATCTGGCCCTGGCTCGGCCAGGCCGGGCGCGTCGCCACATCCTTGGAGCCGCAGGCGCTGCAGCGCATCCGGGCGCCGATCTCCGGCACCGGGAACTCCGGGCCGAGCTGCGAGACCAGCATCGCCGTCGCCGCCTCGGCGTTGTGGCCGCAGCGGTTGCACCAGCAGAACACGCCGACCTTGGCGGCCAGCAGATCCCCCAGCTGGGCCGCGCGCTGGGTGCGGTCCTTCTTGTCCATCAACTCCCGTTTCATGCGTCCCATGGCGCGCTCGTCCTCGTCCCGTCACTTGGAAAGAGAACATAACAGGAACATTTGGGATGAACAATCGGCGACGACTCGCACGACCGCGTCATCCGCGACCGCGGAAAGCGGGTGTGGAGAAGGGCGTTGAGGCGGCGGCCCTCAGCTCTGGACGAGGCGGGGGAGCTTCTCGAAGGTGGCGATGATGTCCAGCAGGCTGGCGCTGCTCTTCAGGCGCTTGGGGCCGGCGAACAGCGCGAAGGTCGGCCGCTTCTGGCCGCGGCGCTGGATCTTGGACACGGAATAAAGCGCACGCTCGTGGGTGTGCCGGAAAATCGAAAACACCGCCATGTCGTCGTGCCGGTCCAGCGCGTAGTCCCGCCACTCGCCGGCGGCGACGCGGCTGGCGTAGAGCGACAGCAATTGACTGAGTTCGTGGCGTGTGAAGAAGAAATGCCGGGCGGACTTGCGCGTGCTCGGGAGACGGATCAGATTTTCCATCGGCCGGCGGATGTCCTTGCTTTGCCTCGCCTGTCTGACCGGAAGTCTTCCCGAATTTGCCGGCGTGGTAAACCCCCGGACGACAGACCGCCGCCGATGCGGGTTCTCCGGTCGGATAGCGGCGCTTCGCGTTGATTTCCGCGGGCCCCGCCGCTAGGTTGCGCCACCGCCGCGTGATCGCGGGCGGACGTGCTCCGGAGCCGGTTGCGCGCCGGACATCTGAACGTGGAGAACATTGCCGTGGCCGACATCTTCCGGGAAGTCGACGAGGAACTGCAGCAGGAGCGCGCCGCGACGCTGTGGAAGAAGTATGGCGGCTGGGTGATCGCGCTCGCCGTGGGAGTCGTGCTGGCGGTCGCCGGCAACGTGTTCTGGCGCGACTATCAGGCCGGCCAGCGGGCCGAGCAGGCCGCCGCCTATGCCGAGGCCGCCGCGCTGCTGCAGGACAACAGGCCGCGCGAGGCGGCGAGCGCCTTCGCCGCCCTGGCCGAGACCGGCGGTGAGGGATATGCCGCCGTCGCGCGCCTGAGCCAGGCCTCGGCCCTGGTGGAGGCTGGCGACGTGGCGGCCGCCGCCGATACCTACATGGCGATCGCCGCCGACGGTTCGGTGCCGGAGCCCTATGGCGACCTGGCCCGCCTGCACGGCGTTCGTCTGCGCGTCGGGTCGGCCGACAGCGCGACCCTGCGCGGCGACCTGTCGCCGATCCTGGTGGACGGCAACCCGTGGCAGCCGCTCGCCCGCGAGACCGAGGCGGCGATCGCCCTGGCCGCCGGCGAGAAGGACGCCGCCGCCGAGATCCTGAAGACCCTCGCGGATGATGCCGCGACGCCGGCCCGGCTGCGGCAGCGCGCGAGCGAGCTTCTCCAGGCGCTCGGCGGGTGAGGGCGGCGTGACCCGCTTCGGCGACTTCCGCCCCATCGTGATCGCCTGCGCCGCCGCTCTCTCGCTCGCGGCGTGTTCCGGCGACTTCTTCGGCGAGGATGACGAGGTGCCGCTCCCCGGTGAGCGGATCTCGGTGCTGCTGGCCGGCGAGGGGCTCAAGCCGGATCCGGCCCTGGCCGACGTGCCGGTGGTCCTGCCCCGGCCCTACATCAACGAGTTCTGGGCGCAGCCCGGCGGCAATGCCGCCAAGGCGCTCGGCCATGTCGATGCCGGCGACGCGCTGGGCGAGGTCTGGTCGGTGTCGATCGGCAGCGGCGGCGATGACGAGACCTCGCTGCTGACCCAGCCGCTGGTGGTTGGCGACACGATCCTGGTGCTGGACAGCGAGGCGCATCTGCGGGCGCTGAACGCCGCCACCGGCAACGAGATCTGGCACCGCGACCTGCGCCCGGAGGACGAGGACGACGCCGTCTATCCGGGCGGCATCGCGGCCGATGCGGAGACGGTCTACGCCGCCACCGGGTTCGGCGAGGCGATCGCCTTCGCCATCGCCGACGGCACCGAGCGCTGGCGGGTCCGCCTGCCCGGGCCGATCCGGGGCGCGCCGGCGGTCGCCGACGGCCGGCTGTTCACGGTGACGCTGGAGAACCGCACGGTCGCGCTGTCGACCACGGATGGCACACGGATCTGGGAGCACCAGGGCATCAGCGAGGTCGCGGCCCTGCTCGGCGGCGCGGCGCCGGCGGTGGCCGGCTCGACGGTGCTGGTCCCATACTCCTCGGGCGAGCTGTTCGCGCTGCGGGTGGAGACCGGGCGGGTCGTGTGGCTCGAGAACCTGTCCAGCCTGCGCGCGCTGGACGCCATTTCCCGGCTGTCGGACATTCGCGGCAACCCGGTGATCGACCGCGACGTGGCGTTCGCGGTCAGCCATGCCGGCCGCATGGCGGCGATCGACATGCGCTCCGGACGGCGGGTCTGGGAACGCTCGATCGGCAGCACCCACATGCCTTGGGTCGCCGGTGAGTACGTCTTCGTGACCGGCCTGACCGGTGAGGTCGTCGCCCTGACCCGCCGCGACGGGCGGGTGCGCTGGGCGCACACCCTGCCGCGCTTCGAGGACCCCGAGGACAAGCTCGACCCGATCCAATACGCCGGACCGGTCCTGGTCGGCGACCGGCTGCTGATCGGGTCGTCGGACGGCTTCGTCTATGCGATGTCGCCGTATTCCGGCAAGCTGCTTGGCCGGATCGAGGTCGGCGACCCGGTCTACGTCGCGCCCTTCGTGGCCGGCGGCACGGTCTACGTGCTCTCCAACGACGCGCGGCTTCGCGCGTACCGATAGGAGACGGCCATGGCGCTCAAGGTCGCCATCATCGGCCGACCCAATGTCGGCAAGTCGACGCTGTTCAACCGGCTGACCGGGACCAAGCACGCGCTGGTCGACGACACGCCGGGCGTGACCCGCGACCGCCGCGAGGGCGACGGCCGGATCGCCGATCTGACCTTCCGCATCATCGACACCGCCGGCCTTGAGGACGCGCGCGACGACAGCCTCGAGGGCCGTATGCGCCGCCAGACCGAACAGGCGGTCGAGCGCGCCGACCTGGTGCTGATGATGATCGACGCCCGCGCTGGTGTGACGCCGCTGGACGCGCATTTCGCCGACTGGCTGCGTCGGGTCAAGGTGCCGGTCACCCTGCTGGCCAACAAGTGCGAGGGGCGCGGCGGGCTCGCCGGCCTGGGCGAGGCCTACGCGCTCGGTCTCGGCGAGCCGGTGGCGATCTCGGCCGAGCACGGCGAGGGGCTGGGCGAACTCTACGATATCATTCGCGCCCGCATGGAGTCGGACCCGGCCTTCGCCGCCGATCTCATCTACGACGATCCGGAGGATGACCCGTTCCCGGACGAGATCGAGACCGACGGCGAGCCGGACGACGACGCGCTCGAGCGGGACGGCCGGGAGGCGGCAAAACGCCCCCTGAAGCTGGCCATCGTCGGACGCCCGAATGTCGGCAAGTCGACGCTGGTGAACCGGCTGATCGGCGAGGACCGGCTGCTGACCGGGCCGGAGGCCGGCATCACCCGCGACGCCATCGAGGTGCCGTGGTCCTACAAGGACCGGGAGATCCACCTGATCGACACCGCCGGTCTGCGCCGCAAGGCCCGGGTCGTCGAGAAGCTGGAGCGGATGTCGACCACCGACAGCCTGCGTGCCGTGCGCTTCGCCCAGGTGGTGATGCTTGTGCTCGACGGCGAGCTGATGCTGGAGAAGCAGGACCTGGCCATCGCGCGCACGGTGCTGGACCAGGGGCGGGCGCTGATCATCGCGGTCAACAAGTGGGACGCGGTGACCGACAAGAGCGCCGCCGGCAAGCGTCTGCGCGACCGCCTCGACACCTCGCTCGCCCAGGTGCGGGGCATTCCGTGGATTCCGATTTCGGCGGCGCGCGGGACCAACCTGGAGAAGCTGCTCGACGCGGTGCTCGACATTTACGATGTGTGGAACACCCGGGTGCCGACCAGCCGGCTGAACCGCTGGCTGGAGCGGATGGTGGAGCTGCATCCGCCGCCGCTGTCCAAGGGCCGTCGCCTGCGCTTGCGCTACATGACCCAGGTCAAGGCCCGCCCGCCGACCTTCGCCGCTTTCGTCAGCCAGGCCGACGAGCTCCCGGAAAGCTATGTCCGCTACCTGGTCGGCGGATTGCGTGACGAATTCGGGCTGGCCGGGGTTCCGATCCGGGTTAACCTGAGGAAGCGGCGGAACCCCTACGTCGACGAGTAGTCGCCGTCGGGGCGTCCGTCGGGCGCAGCGCCACCACGGAGACGCCATGCGAGGCCGCGGGAAGTCGAAGCTGGAAGCCAGGGTCTCGATTTCGGACTTGGCGCGCATGTACGACCGGCGCAATGCCGGCAAGTCCCCCAGCCACCGCTACAAGAACGGCGACCTTCCGGTCGGTCGGGGATCGCTCAACAAGAACTTCACCGTGAGCCAGGGCGACACCCGACTGGCCCGCCTGAAGGCGCGGGCCTCGGGCATCCGCTACGCCCTGCAGACCGAGGCGATAGACCGGCGCAAGACCCGGGAGCTGGAGCAGGTGCTGAAGAACCTGGAGCTGGCGATTCGGGGCATGGAGCAGTCCCTGAAGGAGAGTTGACGTCATGGCCAACGGCGTTCTCGACACCCTGATCGACGCCTGCCGCCGCGCGGCCGCCGCGCCGGATCCGCTGGCCGGCGTGCGGGCGGCGCTCGCCCCCCTTGCCGCCGACCCGCGGGCCGCGCTCGCCGAGCTGCCGGCGTTCGAGGGCGAGGACCATCCGCTCCTGTGCGAGGACGCGGTGTCGGTCTTCCTCGTCCGCCAGACCTCGAACACGGCGGGCCCGCCGCACGATCACGGCATGTCGGCCGCAATCGTGATGCTCGACGGGGTCGAGATCCACCGGCACTACCGCCGTGACGGCGACAGCGTCGCGCTCGACCACGAGGTCACGCTCGGCGCCGGCGAGATTCTGACCCTCGCACCGACCGACGTGCACGCGATCGCCAATCCCGACGCCACGCCATCGCTCGGCGTTCACGTCTACCTCGGCGATCTCGTCGGCGGGTCGCGAACCCTGTGGGACCCGCGGACCGGTGAGGCGATGGCGTTCACGACGGAGGCTTATGACCGGATGGTCACCACACATGCCTGACGCGCTCGCATGATCGTATCGAAACTGGTTTGTATTTAGCGTTGAATTGAAGAGCCCTGTTGCTAGGTTGGTCGACTTTTGCGGCCGCCTGCCGTTTGGAGACCGTCTCTTGCGTCTGAATCCGGAAATCTTCGTCTCGGTCAACGACGATCTCGACCTTGCGACGGTTCGCGACTATCCGGTCCTGGCGGGCGTTCTGGATCGCTGGCACCCGGGGCCGGACGGCCGCCCACCGGCCGCCATCGACCCGCTCGATCTTCCGCCGTCCGCTCTGCCCTATCTGATGCTGGTCGACCTCGTCGGCACCGAGGACGCGGTGATCCGGCTGGCCGGAACCGCGGCCTGCGACATCTACGGCCGGGAACTGAAGGGGACATCGGTTCACGAGTTCTTCGGCCCGGGGGACGCGAGCGACGTGCTGTCCGATCTGAACGACGTGGCGCGCTCGGAGGCCCCAAAGCTCACCCGTCGGTCCTACGTCTCGATCAACGGCAAGCCGTGGAGCTATGTGCGGCTTCTGTTGCCGCTCCGGCCGGAGGGGGAGGGGGTGACTCGAATTCTCAAGGCGCTGGAGCCGGAGCACTTCGCCGGCCCCGATGCCTGAACGGATGGGGTGCGCCTGTACAGACTGACGATGAATGCCAGATCATTGAGAGGTTCTAGCTAGGCTGCTCGGCTGCGCCACCAGGATTTCCGATCGACCGCGCGTCCGCCTGACCCAGGCAACCGCGGTTGGCGCACCCGATCCGGCCGGACGGATAGGCGGTTGCATGCAGCTGAAATGGCTGGTTGTCTGCGTGGTGGTCGGAGTCCAAGCCGTGACCGCTGCCGTCGTCGCGGTGACCGCCTGGAGCGTGGTCATCGACGCGATCGAGGCGGCCACCGCACGAAGCACCCGCGCGGTCGCCGACACGGTACGGCTGCGCTACGAACGGTTCGTCGATCCGGCCAACGATGCGGTCGATCTCGCCCGCTTCCTGCTCCGCCGCCACGGCCGGATCGATGTCTCGTTGGACACGTTCGAGCGGTTCCTGTTCAATCAGCTTGGTGAGCATCCAGTGGTCGACGCCCTGTATCTCGGGCGGTCGAGCGGCGAGTTCATCATGGTCAAGCGGGTGCGCGCGCCCGGGCAGCAGACATATCTGGTCAAGCACATCCGCATCGACGAAGGTGAACGCCGCGTCGATTTCCGCCTGCGCGGCAGCGACTTCGCCGAGATCAGGCGTTGGCGCGACGACGCCGATTCGTTCGATCCGCGCACGCGGCCCTGGTTCCAGGCGGCGCGCGAGCACGCGGCGGTGGACGGGCGACTCTGGACGGAACCCTATGTCTTCTTCACCTCGGGCGAACCCGGGGTGAGCACCGCGAACGCCGTGATCGGCGACGACGAGGCGACATGGGGTGCGGTGTCCGTGGACATCGAAACCGGATCGTTCTCGCGCTTCCTCACGACGCTCGCGCTCCCCGGCGGCGGTGAGGCCTTCATCGCGGACTGGCGCGGTGAGGTGGTCGCCCTGCCGGCCACCGTCGGTCCGGTCGGCGAGGCGCTGTTCGCGCCGGTCGCGAACGGGGAGCGCCCGGCGATCCTGGCTGCTCTGACCGCCGCCGACCCCGATCTCCTGCGCGATGCGCGGGACGGCGTCGTGGTGCGCGATATCACGGTCGGTGGCCGGGACTACATCGTCCAGCTGCTTGGCTTCGAGGGCGCGGGAATGCCGTGGAGCATCGTCGTTGCCGTGCCGACGGACGCGATCTTCGGCTGGATCTACCGTCTGCGCGACAGGATCATGGCGGCCAGCGCGGCCGGGGCCGCATTGGCCGTCATCGGCTTGCTGGTGTTCTGGCGGCGCGCCATCGAGCGACCCCTGTCCGCCATCGGATCACGGCTCAACCTCGTGGCCCGGGGTGAGGAGGATACCAGGCCTCCCGTCGCCGCGGTTCCGGAGCTCCGCGCAATCGACAGCGCGGTGATCGTCGCCGGCGCGATGATCGCGGAACGCGAGTCGGCGCGCGTCGCGCTGATCGATCAACTGACGGAGCTGGCCGAGGCGATGGAGGCGGCGCCCGTCGGGATCGTGATCCTCTCGTCCGACCGTCATGTGAGTTTCGCCAACCGATTGGCGAGGGAGACGTTCTCCGTACCCGCTTCCGGGAGCGGTCGGCTCGATCCGGCGGTGCTCGGCATGTCGCCCGAGACGTTCTTGGCGAAACTCAACCTGGTCCTGGCGGGACGCACGGTCCGCAGCGAGATGTCGCGGGACACGGACCGGGGCGGACATTTCGGCATCGTGCTCTCGCCGCTTGGCGAGGCCGGCACGTCGAGCATGCGGGTGCTGCTGATCCTGGAGGATGTGACGACCGCCAAGGCGCTGGAGACCGGTCTGGTTCACGCCCGCGAGGCGGCCGAACAGAGCGATCGGGCCAAAACCCTGTTCCTGGCACAGATGAGCCATGAGTTCCGGACGCCGCTCAACGCCATCGTCGGGTTCTCCCATATCCTGCGCAGCTCGGGCTCGGCACGGCCAGAGCGGGTCTCGGAGTACGCCCGCGACATTCATGAAAGCGCGGCCGTGCTGCTGGAGATGATCGATCGGATCCTGGAATTCGCGCGCTTTGAGAGCGGCGAGGCGGACACCGCGCCGCGTCCGACCGATGTCGAGGCGGCGTTGCGGGGCGCGGTGGACACGGTCGGTCCGTTGGCGGCCGACTCCGATGTGACGATCGATCTCGACATCCTGGGCCCGCTGCCACAGGTGGCGGGCGAAGCCGGGACGCTGGCGCGGGCGTTCGAGCAGTTGCTGTCCAACGCCGTAAAATTCTCCCGCGCCGGGGGCACGGTGTCGGTGGCGGCCGCGCCGCGTCCGGCCGGTGCGCCGCCGGGGGTGGCCGTCGGTATCGTCGATCGGGGGCGCGGCATCGACGTGGCCGATCTGCCGCGGATATTCGATCCGTTCTGGAAGGGATCGTCGCCTCTGCACACTCAGTCGACTGGGCCGGGGCTCGGCCTATCCATCGCGCGGCGCATCATCGAGAGCTTCGGCGGCCGTATCGACGTCGACAGCGCCCTCGACGAGGGCACTCGGGTCGTCGCGACGCTGCCGGTCCTGGACGGCCGTCACGAGTCGGCATCGAACGACGGGTAGGGCGTCGGCCGCCGGGGCCGGAGCGTCGTCAGCCCTGAGCGTTGTCAGCCCTGAGCGTTGTCAGCCCTGGGCGTCGACGCGCTCGCCATGGGCGACGCAGGCCGGGGAGGTCAGGCCGAGGAAGGCTGGCGCGATCTCCTCCGGCGTCTTCAGGGTCATCGGATCCTCGCCGGGGAAGGCCGCGGCCCGCATGCCGGTTCGGGTGGCGCCCGGGTTCAGCAGGTTCACCCGCAGGTTGGTGCGCCGGGTCTCGCCGGCATAGGCGCGCACCATCGCCTCCAGCGCCGCCTTCGACACCGCGTAGGCGCCCCAGTTCGGCCGTTCGCCGACGGCGGCCCCGGAGGTCACGAAGATCGCCCGGCCGGCATCCGACTGCCGCAGCAACGGATCGAGGCTGCGGACCAGGCGCTGGCAGGCGGTCAGGTTCACCGCCATGACCTCGTCCCACAGCTTCGGGTCGTAATGCGCCATCGGGCTCAGCACGCCGAGGGCGCCGTGGTTGGCGACCATCACGTCGAGCTTGCCCCAGCGCTCATGAATCGAGGCGCCCAGGCGGTTGATCGCCTCGAACTCGGTCAGGTCGAGGGGCACCAGCGTCGCCTCGCCGCCGGCGGCGCGGACCCGGTCGTCGGTCTCTTCCAGGCCGCCCACCGTGCGGGCCACCAGGATGAGGTGGGCGCCCTCACGCGCGAACAGTTCGGCGACAGCGGCACCAATGCCGCGCGACGCGCCGGTGACGAGCGCGATCCGCCCTTGCAGCAGTCCGGTCATGGGATCCTCAGGAGGCTTCGGCGAGAAGCGACAGCTGACGCGAGCGCCCGCCGGTGTGGTCGGTCAGCGCGACCGGATACTCGCCGGTGAAACAGGCATCGCAGAACTGCGGCGCGTCATTGTCCCGCGCCGCCTCGCCGACCGCGCGGTAGAGCCCGTCGATCGACACGAAGGCCAGGCTGTCGACGCCGATCTTCTTACCCATCTCGGCGACGGTCATCTGGGCGGCGAGCAGCTTGCTGCGCTCCGGCGTGTCGACGCCGTAGAAGCAGGAATGGGTGGTCGGCGGGCTGGCGATGCGCATGTGCACCTCGCTGGCGCCGGCGTTGCGGACCATTTCGACGATCTTCATCGAGGTGGTGCCGCGCACGATCGAATCGTCGACCAGGACCACGCGCTTGCCCTGCAGCTGGCCGCGGTTGGCGTTGTGTTTCATGCGCACGCCCGACCGGCGGACCTGATCGGTCGGCTGGATGAAGGTGCGGCCGACATAGTGGTTGCGGATGATGCCGAGCTCGAACGGCAGGCCCGAGGCCTCGGCATAGCCGATCGCCGCCGGCACGCCGGAATCCGGGACCGGCACCACCACGTCCGCCTCCACCCCGCTCTCGCGGGCGAGCTCGGCGCCGATGCCCTTGCGGGCGGCGTAGACGCTGTGACCCTCGACCATGCTGTCGGGGCGGGCGAAGTAGATGTATTCGAAGATGCAGAACCGGGTCGGGCGCGGGCGGAACGGGAAGAAGGAGCGCACGCCCTTTTCGTCGATCACCACCATCTCGCCGGGATTGATGTCGCGCACGAACTCGGCGCCGACGATGTCCAGCGCGCAGGTCTCCGAGGCCAGGATATGGGCGTCGCCGATCCGACCGAGCACCAGCGGGCGCACGCCGAACGGATCGCGCAGGCCGATCACCTTGTCCTTGGACAGGCAGACCAGGGCGTAGGCGCCCTCGACCTGCGCCATCGCCTCGACCAACCGGTCGACCAGGGCGCTGCGGCGCGAGCGGGCGACCAGGTGGATGATCACCTCGGTGTCCATGGTCGACTGGAACAGCGCGCCCTCGTTCACCAGCCGCTGACGGACCTGCAGGGCGTTGGTCAGGTTGCCGTTGTGACACAGCGCGAACCCGCCGAACGCCATGTCGGCGAACAGCGGCTGCACGTTGCGCAGGACCGTCTCGCCGGTCGTCGAGTAGCGGTTATGGCCGATCGCCGCGTGACCGGTCAGCTTGTCCAGGTTGGCCTTGTTCTCATCGCCGAAGTTCTCGCCGACATGGCCGAGACCGCGATGGGCGTTGAAGGCGGCGCCGTCGGTGGCGACGATGCCGGTCGCTTCCTGTCCCCGGTGCTGCAGGGCGTGAAGGCCGAGGGCGGTGTGGGCGGCGGCGTCGGAGGAACCGAAGATGCCGAAGACGGCGCATTCCTCGCGGAGGTGATCGTCGTCTTCAAAAGGGGAGGTCGTCAGCGTCATGCGCGGGATCAGTCCTCGATCGCGGTGGCCATCGGATCGGCTCGCGCTGTCCGGGCGGGCGGTTAACCCTTGCGAGCCGGGCTCGGCCGTCCAAAACGAAACAGCACCCACCTACTGGGTGCTTTGGATGGCGCGGTTCAGTTCCTGACGTTCTTTGTCAGTATACCCTTGATCGTCCGTCGTTGCATCGGGATTCGCCGGGCCGGTCCTTGTCGTCGGGCTGGTCAGCAGGTTCTTGAGGGTCCGCAGGCTCTCCTCCTCGGCCTGCTGGCGGGCCCGCACGGCGGTCGTGTCGATGCGATTGCTCAGGTTCTCCGGCAGGGCGGCGATCAGAAGGTCCGAGCCCTGGACGATCAGCGGCAGCGAGCGGGCCTGCAGCAGCCAGTCCGGATGATCCCGCGGGTTCGGCGAGAAGGTCAGCAGCAGCACGTAGGCGAGGCTGACGAGAACGGCGCCCCGGATGACGCCGAACAGGAAGCCGAGCGAGCGGTCGACCGATCCGAGACTGGCGATCTTCAACGCCCCGCTCACGATCCGGGCGAGAATAGACAGCACGATCACCGAGACGACGAACAGCACCGCACCGGCCAGGATCTCGGCGACGGCCCCGTCCAGCCCGGTCAGTTCCGTCACCAGCGGCGTGGCCGGGGCATAGCCGTGGAAGGCCAGGAAGATCGCGCCGATCCAGGCGACAACGGCGAACAGCTCGGCGACGAACCCGCGCATGAAGGCGAGCAGCGCCGAGAGCGCGAGGACGACCAGGACGACCAGGTCGACGATGTTGATGGGAAGCGCGTCCATGGCCCGCCGTCTCAGGTGGCGACGACACGACGGCCGATACGGGCCGTGTCGCCGGGGTCGTGGAGTAGGTCGACCAGGTCATGTAGCCGCGAGATTTCGACCAAATCGAGGCCGCCGGACACCGCCTTGCCGCTGGCCTTCGCGCCGCGGCGCCGTGAGGCGGGCAGCAGGGCCCGCTCGAAGCCGAGCTTCGCCGCCTCCTTCAGCCGCGCCTCGGCCTGGGCGACGGCGCGCACCTCCGCCGACAGGCCGATCTCGCCGAACACCACCGATCCCTTGGGCACCGGCACCCCGGTCAGCGACGACACCAGGGCGGCGGCCACGGCGAGGTCGGCCGCCGGTTCCGAGACCCGTAGGCCGCCGGCGACGTTCAGGAACACGTCGTTGCCGGCGAGCGAGACGCCGCAGCGCGCCTCGAGGACCGCCGTCACCATAGCCAGACGGTTGGAATCCCAGCCGACCACGGCGCGTCGCGGCGTGCCGAACGGCGAGGGAGCGACCAGCGCCTGGATCTCTACCAGCACCGGGCGCGTGCCCTCGATTCCGGCGAACACGCAGGCGCCGGAGACATCGTCCTGGCGGTCGGAGAGGAACAGGGCCGACGGGTTGGCGACCTCCATCAGGCCGCCCTCGGTCATCTCGAACACGCCGATCTCGTCGGTCGGCCCGAACCGGTTCTTCACGCCGCGCAGGATGCGGAACTGGTGGCCGCGTTCGCCCTCGAAATAAAGGACCGTGTCGACCATGTGCTCCAGCACCCGGGGGCCGGCGATGGCGCCTTCCTTGGTCACGTGGCCGACGATCAGCAGCGCGATGCCGCGTTTCTTGGCGACCCGGATCAGTTCCTGGGCGGAGGCCCGGACCTGGGCGACGGTGCCCGGCGCGCTGTCGAGCGCGTCGACATACATGGTCTGGATCGAATCGATCACCACCACGTCGGGGCCGTCGGCGGCCTCCAGGCTGGACAGGATGTCGCGCACGCTGGTCGCCGCCGCCAGGCCCACGGGGGCGGCCGCGACGCCGAGGCGCTGGGCGCGCATGCGGACTTGATCCACCGCCTCCTCTCCGGAGACGTAGGCGCAGCGGCAGCCGGCGGCCAGGCCGGCGACCACCTGCAGCAGCACCGTCGACTTGCCGATGCCCGGGTCGCCGCCGATCAGCGTCGCCGAGCCGGGCACAAGCCCGCCGCCGAGCACCCGGTCGAACTCGCCGATACCGGTCACCCGACGCGGGGTGTCGCGGCTCTGGCCGGCCAGGTCGACGAAATCGATGCGTCGGCCGCCGCCCGGCTTCATCGCCTTCGGCGCGGCCTCGACGACCTCCTCGACCAGGGTGTTCCAGGCGCCGCAGGCGTCGCACTTTCCGGCCCATTTGGCGGCGACGGCGCCGCATTCCTGGCAGACGTAGCGGCTGGTGGACTTCGCCATCCGCGTCCCCCTCAGGCCCGCCGCACGGCCATCTGGATCGGTCCCTCCGCGCGGCCGTGGATGAACTGGTCCACGTAGTCGTTGCCGGAGCTGTCGATCTCGGCCACCGGACCGGCCCAGATGATCCTGCCCTGGTAGAGCATGGCGACCCGGTCGGCGATCTTGCGCGCGCTGGCCATGTCATGGGTGATCGACAGACCGGTGGCGCCGAGCTCGCGCGTGCACTTCACGATCAGGTCGTTGATCACGTCGGCCATGATCGGGTCCAGGCCGGTGGTCGGCTCGTCGAAGAAGATGATCTCCGGGTCGGTGGCGATCGCGCGCGCCAGCGAGACCCGCTTCTGCATGCCGCCGGACAGCTCCGACGGCGACAGGGTCGACACCTCCTCGTTCAGGCCGACCTGCGCGAGCTTATCGATGGCGATCCGCTGGGCTTCGGGCCGCGGCACATGCTTGGCGGCCATCAGGCCGAACGCGACGTTCTCCCAGACCGGGAGGGAGTCGAACAGCGCGCCGCCCTGGAACAGCATGCCGAACTTGCGCATCTGGGCCTCGCGCTCGGCGCGCGGCAGCCCGACCACGTTCTTGCCATCGATCTCAATGGTGCCGCTGTCCGCCTCCATCAGGCCGATGATGCACTTCAGAAGCACCGACTTGCCGGAGCCGGAGCCGCCGATCACCACCACGCTCTCGCCATCGCCGAGGTCAAGGTCGAGGCCGTCGAGCACCACCTTGGAGCCGAAGCTCTTGCGGAGGTCGCGGATCCGGATCTTGGGGGTCTCGGTCATCGGCTCACCCGGCGAAGAACAGCTCGGTGATGACGTAGTTCGCCACCAGGATCAGGATCGAGGCGGTGACCACGGCATTCGTCGTCGCCGCGCCCACGCCCTGGGCGCCGCCGCGCGAGTTGAAGCCGTGGTAGCAGCCCATCAGCGCCACCAGAAAGCCGAACACGGCGGCCTTGACCAGTCCGGAGATCACGTCGATGCGCTCCAGGAACTGGACGGTCGACTGGATATAGGTCGCGGCGTTGAAGTCGAGCTTGTAGACGCCGACCACGTAGCCGCCGAACACGCCGATAATGTCGCCGATCAGCACCAGGATCGGCAGGCAGATCGTCGCCGCGATCAGGCGGGGCGCGATCAGGTACTTGAACGGGTTGGTCGACAGCGTGGTCAGGGCGTCGATCTGCTCGGTCACCCGCATGGTGCCGATCTCGGCGGCCATGGCCGCGCCGACGCGCCCCGCCACCATCAGCCCAGCCAGCACCGGCGCCAACTCGCGTGTCATCGACAGCACGACGACGGTGGCGACCGCGCCCTCGGCCGAGAAGCGGGCGAAGCCGGTGTAGCTCTGCAGCGCCAGGACCATGCCGGAGAACAGCGTGGTCAGGCCGACCACCGGCAGCGAGTAATAGCCGATCTCGATGAATTGCCGCAGGATCAGGCGGGGATAGAACGGCGGGCGCACGCAATGGCTGACCGCCGTGACGGCGAACAGGGAGAGGCGTCCGGCGGTGGCCAGGATCGCGAGGAAACCTCGGCCGATCGTCGCAAGTGGATTCATCCGCCGGGGCACCCCGATCCGTCGTTGCTGCGCGTGATCCCGGCCGTCATCGGACCCCTGTCATTCGACATCGTCGACATAGTGTCGCACGTATCGGCTGCCAAGCCCGGTGAGCAGCTCGTAGCCGATCGTGCCGGCGGCGTCCGCCATTGCGTCGGGCGTGACCGTCGGGCCCAGAACCTCCACGACCCCGCCGGGGACGGCCTCGGCGGCGGGCACGTCGGTCACGTCCACCGTGATCATGTCCATCGACACGCGTCCTACCACGTCGCAGAGCACCCCACCAACCGCCGCGCGCCCGGCCGAGGAGAGGTGGCGGAGGTAACCGTCGGCGTAACCCGCCGCAACCGTGGCGATCCGGGTCTCGCGGCCCGCCCGCCAGGAGCCGCCGTAGCCGACCGTCCAGCCGGCCTCGACCGTGCGGATCTGCAGGATCCGGCCCTCGATTCGGATCGGACAGTCCATCGGGTTGTCGCGCCCCGCCGCCGGCCGGCCGCCATACAGCGCGATGCCCGGGCGCCCGAGGTCGTAGTGGAACGCCTTGCCGAGGAAGATGCCCGACGAGTTCGCCAGGCTTGCCTTCATCTTGTGCGGCAAGTATTGGCGCACCCGCCTGAAGCGGTTCAGCTGCTCGGCGTTCATCGGGTTGTCCGGATCGTCGGCCGCGGCGAG
>JGI12316J15310_10000016_pt45 | contig 30887 bp, 26 predicted proteins | sample MarCyaLeptolynsp_FD_15310 | JGI IMG/M metagenome (IMG submission 15310)
CTGCCTTCGGCCGCATCTCTGACGGGGGCGCTGGCCGCTGCGCTGGTCCCCCAAGGAGTCGACGCGGCGCTCGTCACCGTGGGCGGCGACGGCGGAATCGGGACCGTAACGCTTGAGAATCTGGGCGACAGTACCGACCTCGGCGGGTTACTGCTCGACCGGATCGTCTACTCCGCCGACGGGCCATTCCTCTCCACTCTCAACCTGCGGGCGCCCGTCTGGGCATCCGCTTACCGGTCCAGCTACGGTCTTCCCAGGGACGCGGCGCCGATCGGTGAGTGGGAGATCGGAGACCGCAACGGTCGCAATTTTTACGATGCCGTCTACAACTCCTCGGACAACTGGCTGCCGGGTCGGTTTCGCGTGAACGGCGTAAACGGTGGAAACGCGATCTTTGGCTGGCTCCAGGTCGGCCTCGGCGGAAGTCGGGGCAGCTTCAACCCGACGATCATCAGCTTTACCTACGACGACGAGGCGACCAGCGACGCCTGGTTCGTGAAGCCCGTCGGGGGATTCTCGCTGACCGATACCGAGCCGGTGCCCGAGCCCTCGACCTTGGGGCTCTTTGGGCTCGGGCTGGGGGCGGCCTTCGTTTCGCGGATACGTCGGCGAAAGAAGGACGGCGACCCCGCAGTCGGATAGCTTACCTAGGCCGATAGATAGGCCAGATATTAGTCGAGTCGTCGGGCTGCTTGAAGAAGTAGACCCAGGCGACTAAGAAGGACAGCGGCCGGTTTCTCTACCGACGCTTGTCTGCGCTGCGATAGATCATCGCCGTAACAAATCGTCGTGCCAATAGCCTGCCGGCAACCCCGCGGGCTATTCGTATTGGAATATATAATTGCTCGTTCGCGAAGATTTGCTTTATGATAGTCGCAGCTTCGGTTAGTGATCCGCACTCGCAATGAGTGAGCGGAAGGCCTCAACAGGCAGGCTCTATAAAGCGATTTGTAACCGGAGATGCATTACCGCCAGGACCTGGGCGGCGGTATCGTTAGTACTTCAGTTCTATTAGCGATTCGATCCTTTTGTAGGAAGAACGTACTATGGGCGTAGTTTTCCCGATGTAGGGGAAAAATTGAACCTGTTCTTTGTTTGTCCCACTCGCCAGAATGAAGCGGTCGGAGAGACGTTCGGCCTTCACGGCGCCTTGCAGGACCCCTGCCGCATCGCTGCTCTCAATGCCGGACTAGCTTCATTTTTTTGAATAGAGGGAGAGTTCATGATTCGCACAACCTTTTTCGCGCTGGCCGCCGTATGCCTCGCTTCGACCGCGGCATCCGCGGCGCCAGTCTACTTCTCGCTGGGAGACCACCCGGCGGCGGGTTCTTCGCGGTGGGGCTTGTTGCTCTCCTACGAGGACGAATCGCTTGGGCTCGGCCCGCAGACCCGATTCAGCGCCGGCGATAACCGGGGCGGCGGAGGCGGCCCGCTCTATTTGACGTGGGACGACGAGGATCCGGATGCCGGCGCGTCGATGTTCGGCCAGATCTTCAACCCTGCTGACGACACTTTCTGGCAAGTTCAGTACGACTTCTTTGGAGTGTCCCTGGCGCCTGGAGGAGGTTTCTTCGCGAGTTCGGGCAATGGAACGCTGACGCGCGGCGACGATCTCATCCATCTGCGGAGCAAGCAGGCAGATTTTTTTGGAGTCGAAACCGGCGTTGCATTTCTCTTTACTAACCTCGGCTATCGTCTTCCTGAACCACCCGGCTGGGCCGGCGCGGGTTGGCTGGTGGTTTGGTCGCCGTCCTTAGACACCTGGGTCTCAGCCGGCGAGAACGACTGGCTCCTCACCGGGGTACGCTTGGACGGGGCCCCGCTTGGAGAGGAGATCCCCGAACCCGCCACCGTCACCCTGATGCTGACGGGCCTCGGGGCGTTGATCTTGCGACGCCGTTTCGCCGGGAAGGCCTGACCCCCGACGAAGCCGCCGCCTCCGCCGTCGCCTCCCGAGCCGATCTTCGGCGGGAGCGCGGCGGCTTTTTCGTATCGAGGATACGGCGAAAGAGCCGTTGATTGAACGGATCCGTTGACCTTGACCTCTCGACCTGCTGACAGGGCGGTTCGACGGCAAAGTCAGCGGATTCAGCCGTTTTAGCCGTTTTTTTTGGTCGGCGCCCCCTAACGCCGTCTAATGCGGTGGTTTGTCCCTTGGCGAGCGGAGGCTCCGGTGCTAACTAAAAGGCAAGGAAAAGCGCGGTCCCCCTCGCGAGGTCAAATTCTCGCGCCGTCGCGCCTTCCAATTTGAACTAAGGACATGGCAGAAACTCGTGAAATCATGACGACGACTCAATCGACCCGCCCCAAGGCCTGGGTCGCGCCGACCGCCACGATGGCCGGTGCGCTCGCAGCGGCGATGATTCCTCAAGCTGCCGACGCCGCGTTGGTCACCGTCGGCGGCGACGGCGGCGTGGGCAGCGTCACGCTGGACGGCCCAGGAACCAGCCAAAACGAAACCGACCTCGGCGGGTTGCTGCTTGCGCCGATTCGATACGAGACCATCCTTAGCACGTACCGCGCCTTAGCCTTCGATCGTGGCCAGGGATTGTTGTACTCTGCCGTCCGGTCGAGCGCTCGGACTCCCGCCGGTCCAGCCGCTGCCGTCTGGACTTTCATGACACCCCTCTCTTTTGACCCGGGTCAAGGGGCGGTGTTCGACTCCTCGGACAATTGGGTCGCTGGGCAGTTCCGCGTCAACGGCGTCAACGACGGCAACCTCATCTACGGCTGGTTGCAGATTCGTTTGGGGCCCAGATTGGACGAGTTCAGCCCGACCATCCTCAGCTTTACCTACGACGACGAGGCTACGGACGCGACGCCGTTCATGAAGCCCGTCGGCGGTTTTTCCGTACCCGAGACCGATCCAGTCCCCGAGCCCTCAACGCTCGGGCTGTTTGGACTCGGCCTGGGTGCGGCTTTCGTTTCTCGCTTGCGCCGACGTAGGAGGGCCGAGCGAGACGGTTGATCTCGCCGAACTACCAGATCGACCGTTCGGGGGTCGAGGGCGGGCCTGCGCCCTCGTACCCCCATTTTTTCAGACCGATGCAGGTGAAAGAGCGGCCTACCGCGCCGCCCAGCACGAGGAGAAAGAGTCATGCCGTCGAAGAAACTACTGCTGATCGGATGGGACGCCGCCGACTGGAAAGCGATCACGCCGCTGATGGACGCGGGCAAGATGCCCAACCTGCAGCGGCTGGTGGAATCGGGCGTCAAGGGCAACCTCGCTACCCTACAGCCGGCCCTTAGCCCGATGCTGTGGACGTCGATCGCCACGGGCAAACGTCCGTACAAGCACGGCGTCCACGGCTTCTCCGAACCCGATCCGACCTCCGGCGGCATCCGTCCGGTGAGCAACCTGTCCCGCACGACGAAGGCGATGTGGAACATCCTCAACCAGAGCGGGCTGCGCTCCACGGTGGTCGGCTGGTGGCCGTCGCACCCGGCTGAGCCGTTAACCAAAGGCGTGATGGTCTCGAACCACTACCAGCGCTCGACCGGGGACACGTTTGACGACTGGAAGTTGCAGCCGGGCACGGTCCATCCGCCGCGGCTGAACGAAGTGCTGGCGGGGCTACGGGTGCATCCGACCGACATCGAGCCCGAGATGATCGCCCAGTTCCTCCCGGCGGTCCAGGAGATGACGCAGAAGCAGCTCGACGAGTTCCGAGAGGACCCGCGGCTGAAATCGCTGATGAAGATCCTGGCGGACTGTTCGTCGATCCATTCCGCCGCGACGGCGTTGCTTCAGAACGAACCTTGGGATTTCGCTGCAATCTACTACGACGCCATCGACCACTTCGGCCACGGCTTCATGAAGTATCACCCGCCGAGACAGGACTGGATCCCCGAGAAAGACTTCGAGATTTGGAGCGGCGTGATGGAGAGCGGCTACCGCTATCACGACCTAATGCTCGGCGTCTTAATGGAGCTGGCCGGCGAGGACACGACGATCGTGCTGATGTCGGACCACGGCTTCCATCCCGACCACCTGCGACCGAGGTCGATTCCGCACGAGCCGGCGGGCCCGGCGGTCGAGCACAGACAGCTCGGCATCCTGGCGGCGATGGGGCCGGGAATCCGTAAGGACGACCTGATCTTCGGCTCGACGGTGATCGACGTCTGCCCGACGATCTTGCACCACTTCGGCTTGCCGATCGGCGAGGACATGGACGGCCGAGTGCTGACCGATCTATGGGAGGACCCGAGAGAGCCGTTGACGATCCCGAGTTGGGACGACGTGGCCGGAGAGGACGGCAGCCATCCGGCGGAGAAGCAGATGGCGCCCGTGGATTCCAAGGCGGCGCTCGACCAGTTGGTCGCGCTGGGGTATATCGAGAAGCCCGACGAGGATCGCCTGAAAGCGCTCGACCGGACAACCCAGGAGTTGGAGTACAACCTGGCCTGCGCCTACATCGACGGCGGGGTGTATAGCGAGGCGCTGTTGATCCTCACGCGCCTGTACCAGAGCCGCCCCGAGGAATACCGCTTCGGGTTGAAGCTCATTTCGTGTCTCCAGGGCCTCGAGCGCATCGCCGAGATGCGCCGGGTGACGGCCGAGATCATCGAACGCCGCACGGCGGAGGCCCGCGAAGCTGCGGAACAGATCAGGGCCCTGAACTTGGAAGACCCGGAGGTACAAGCCGCCGAGCGTGAGCGCGTCGAGAAGATGAGCGACGAAGAGAAGCAGGAGCACGTGCGCCGGCGTCGCGAGCTGATCGCGAAGTCGAGCCCGAACCTCTTCTCGCTGCGCTACATCGAGGCCTTCGCCGACTTCAACGAGCGGCGCTATGACGATGCGCTGGCGAAGCTGGAGAAGCTCGACGAGGACTACGGCGCTCGGCTGAACGCGCTGTGTTTGCGGGCGGATATCTATCTGCGCAAGCGGGACTGGTTCCGGGCTCGCGTCTCCTGCACGGCGGCGTTGGAGATCGACGTCGAGTGCGCCGGCGCTCACCTCGGGTTGGCTCGAGCGGCTTTGGGCGAGAAGGACTACCAAGGAGCGGTCAGCCACGCGGAAGCTTCCGTCGGACTGGTGTTTCATCAACCGCGCGCCCACTACGTTCGAGGGTTGGCGCACTACGGGGCGGGGGAGTGGCGGGAGGCCGAATCGGCCTTCCTGACCGCCGCGCAACAGGCGCCGCTCATGACGGTGAACTATCGGATGCTGGCCGACATCGCACGCGAGTTCAAGGACGACATGCAGGAGGCGACGGACTATTTCTCGCTGATTCGGCAGGCGCGAAAGCGGCTGACTGAGGAGAAGCGCAGAAAGGTGAGCGCCGCCCGTCCTCCGGCCGGGACCGTGGCCCGGCCGATTCGGCTCTCCCCGAGGCCCCATGCGCTGAGCGGCGTTCCGGAATCGGAGATCGTCACCATCGTGACCGGTCTGCCGCGCTCCGGTACGTCGTTGATGATGCAGATGCTCGAAGCCGGAGGCATGCTCGCGCTCAGCGACGAGAAGCGAGCCGCCGACGAGTCGAACCCGCGAGGCTACTACGAACTGGAGGGCGTATCCCGCCTGACCGGTCGAAACGCCGACGCGGCCTGGCTGGACGAAGCTCGAGGGCAAGCCGTGAAGGTGGTGGCGCCGCTGTTGCCGTTGCTGTTCTTGCGGGCGAAACGCGAGAACCGTCTCCCGTCAATGCGCGTGATCTTCATGGAGCGCGACATGGAGGAGATTCTCGACTCACAGCGTCGGATGCTGGAGCGTTTGGACCGCGACGTCGAGCAGGAAACGGCCAAGCTGGAGCGGGCTTACGAGAGTCAGGTCAGGGCGGCCAAGGCGTGGATCGAGCGCGCGGAAATACCGGCGCTGGAAATGAACTACGCCGAGTTGGTGGCTGATCCCAAGTACAACGCGCGAAAGCTGGCGAGGTTCCTTGAGCGCCCGCGCATGGTGGGACTCATGGCGAGTGTGGTGGATCCTCGGCTCTACCGGTCGCGCGCGTCGGCGGCAGCGGCGACGGCTTAGCGAGCCGGCGGAGCGTAGAAGCGTAGAAGCGATGGAGGAGCATATGACTCGATCGAGCTTGAACGAAGTCGTCATCATCGACGACGACCCGGCCGTGGCCACACTGGCTCGGCGGATTTGCGAGGCGGCTGGGTTTATCGTCTCCGTGGCGCATGACCTACAGCTGGGCCTGGAGCTGTTGACCCCCCCTCCGGCGATCGTCATCGTCGACATGCATCTCGGAGGAGACAGCGGAGCCGAGCTGATCCGACGCGCGGTGGCGATGAAGCCCGCTCCTGCGATCATCGCGATATCGGGGGCCGGAGCACCTGCGCTCTACGACGCGATCGAGGCAGGGGCGGACCGTTTCCTGGAGAAACCGTTCCCGATGTCTCGTCTGAGAGACTCCGTCGACCGGCTGTGGGCCGAAAGACTGCGAGCGGAGGGCTCGCAGGAGTCGGCGAAATGGGTGCATCGGCGTCCCTGGAAGGGTGCAAATAGCGGTATTAGACCGCTAAGGCCCTGAATCTGCTGGAATGCACCTTTCAAAGGGCTGATTTCGCCCGTACGATCCAGGTGCAAGGTCAAAATCGCGGCGGCCCCCTATTCTCCCCGCCGTGACGCGACCTTCGCGCCCGAATCATGCGAAATGTATCACGCAAGCGGCGGCCGCATTCGGCCCCGCAGTTACCAAACAAGCGGCAGCCCTCCGGTCTAGGTGAGGGCGCCGCCAATTCCCACACGAACCGGGACCGCCGGCGCGGCAACGCAATGGTCGAGTTCTCGCTCGTCTTCATCCTGTTCTCCGGGATGACGCTCGGCTTCTGCCAGCTTGCCTTCTGGATCTGGGCCAGAACGGCGCTGCACTACTCGGTGCAGCAGGCGGCTCGATTCAGCGTGACCGGCCGGGTGAGAAACGGCCTCGGGCACGTCGACTCCATCAAGTCCGTGGTCAGGGAGAACGCCGGCGGCCTGTTGAGCTATCCGAACGCCGCGGACGACATCCATGTGGAGTTCTATGACGAATCCGGAAATCTGACCACGCGCAATGACGGCGGAAACACCGTCGTGGTCTCGGTCCGTGACTTCGAGTTACCGATCATCTCGGTGATCCCGGACTTTGGCTTGCCGAAGGATCCGCTCGACATCGAGGTCAGCGCGGTCCAGAAGCTAGAACCCTACGCGACCCCGCCCGCTCTCTAACGGAGGAGTGCCATGAGCGACAAATCACCTCAAATCCGGCAGGATCAGGATCGGCGAAGCGGCAACGCGATCGTGGAATTCGCCTTGCTCGTCCCCCTGCTGACCGTGCTCTTCCTGGGGGTCCTGACCGCCGGTCTGACGCTCGACCGCTACATGACCATCCAGCAGTTGGCGCGCAACACGGCGAGTATCTTCTCGCGAGGCTTTGACTTCACCTTGGTGAAGAATCAGCAACTGGTCTTGCGTTCGGCGACGGGGTTGGGAATGAAGCCCCAAGGCGGCGACGGCGTGATCTACATCTCGAAGGTCGTCCTGGCCCCTCCGGGGTCGAGCAACGCCGGCGAACTGGTCGTCTCAGAGCGCTACGTCATCGGCGATCCGGATCTCGAGCCGAGTTCCGTCGCGACGCCGGCCCCGACGCATTGGCCGGATGAGACGCAACCGATGCCCAACGGATTCGTTCGGGACTACATCAACGAAGCGTCGGCGCGCGCGAGCTTGCCGTTGACGCCGAACACCCCTTTGGCGTCCGGGATGGTGGACTTGACGGACACGCTGTTCGTCGTCGAGGTCCACCACAAGGCGGACTACTTGGCGTTTCCCGAGGACTGGATGTTCAGCCCGGAACGCCTGTCGACCCTGGTCGTCTTTTGAGCAGAAGGAGATTGAGAGTCATGCAGTATCACAGCATCCGTTCATCCGATCGGCGGGGCCAGGTGATGATCCTCGGAGTCTTGCTGATCGCGACGATCATGGGGATGTCGGCCCTGGCGTTTGATCTCGGCTACATCTACGTCGTCAAGAGCCGCTTGGTGACCAGCGTCGACGCCGCCGCGCTCGCCGGCATCCGCGACCTTCCCGAAGGGGACGCCGCCGCGCGCGCCGCCGTTACCCGCACGTTCGAAGGCAACTTTCCTGCCGGCTCGATGATGACCAAGAGCCGAGGGCTGACGACGGTGGATATTCAGTCCGTGAACGGCGCCCAGCGGCTCCGTATCGTCGGCGAGGCCGCGGCCCCGCTGTTCTTCGCGCGCTGGTTCGGCCAAGACGCGACCACGATTCGGGCGGAGGCGGAAACGCTGCGGCGCGCCCGCAACGTCATCCTCGTACTCGACTACTCCGATTCCTTGCGGGCCGACCTGCCCGCGGTTAAGGAGGCGGCGATCGATTTCGTCGGGACGTTCGATCCGGCGATCGACCAGCTCGGGCTCGTTACGTTCAGCACCATGGCGCGCATCGACTACCCTCCCCAGACGAATTTCGTGAACGGGATGACCGATGCGATCAACGCGATCGAGACCGACTTCTTCACGAACTCGGCCGGCGGCCTGTATTGGGCGTATCGAGCGTTGAAGGATCTAGACGATCCCTTGGCGGACAAGAAACTGAACTCGATCGTCTTCTTCACGGATGGCGTCTCGAACGCTTTCCCCGTCCGAGCGCAACTCAAGACGGGACTGGGGCGGTGTTCCATTCCGGAGTCGGAAGGGACGCTGGCGCCGGCCGGGAGGGCCGGTCAGTTCATCCCGCTCGAGGCCCCGCCGCACCCCGTGCCCGCGGTTAAGTCGCCGGTGGACGGCTGCGAGAAGGTGCGCGTCCAGGCGGTCGTCGAGTCCATCGAAACCACCTGGCGCCCGCAAGGCGGCTATCTGCCCGGCGGCGTTTCCGTCTCCCGTCCAGGCTTCCCGTCCCTGGCCGTGAACAACGCGTTCTCTCTCTCGAGCATAGGAATCACGTCCCAGCCCGTATTCCTGAACATGGCCGACGCCGTTCGCGCGGACCAGGACTTAGACGTCACGATCAACGCGATCGGCTTCGCCAGTGCGAACTCAAACCACTTGAACCAGGTGGCGAATACGTCGGCCAGCACTGCGTATGACCCATCGAAGAGCCAAGGGCTCTACGTCTACGCCGACGACCAGGCGGCGCTGAAAGAGGCCTTTCGTCGCGTCGCCTCGTCGCTCGGGCGGCTGGTGAAGTAGCGACGCAGGGTGGTTTGTCCACCGTACTAGCGGTTCCACAACCGCCGGCTAACGAACAACGGTGCCGCGGGCGTGAGCCCGTGACCACGGTCGCACGTGAAGCCTCGCCCGCGGCGACACGGCCTCGCAAGTAAGATTCTTAGCGTCCGTTACTTACATCCGTTTCCGTCATTCATTTTGACGTCCGTCTCGCGCACGGCGCCCTTCGCCAATCCCGTAGGGGCAACAGCTACGAAGACCTCGGCGATCCATCCACGACCGCCCGGTTCGAACTTTTCACAGCCCCTGAGGGGCGGTGAAAAAAATCAACGGCGGACAGATCCGTCAGAGCCCGGTACGCGAGTGCCGGTTCCCAAGGCGATTTGCGAAGCAAGAGCCCGTTGCTCAACCTGTAGGGACTCGGCATGCCGAGTCCGGCCCAGCAAGCAAGCCCTGGAAATCAACGCCCCCCACTGCGACCGAGCAGCAGATCAACCGCTCTTCTTGCGTCGCCGCATCCGCGACACGAAAGCCGCGCCCAGCCCCAGACCAAACAGGCCCAACGTCGAGGAATCCGGCGCCGGATCGGCCTCCGTCACGGAAAACCCGCCGATCGGCTTCGCGAACGGCGTCGTATCCGTCGCCTCGTCATCGTACGTGAAGCTGAGAATGCTCGGACTGAGTTCGCCGGCGCCGGGCCCGAGCCGGACCCGCAACCAGCCCCAAATCCAGTCTCCGTCGTTCACCCCGTTGACGCGGAAGTAGCCGGGAACCCAGTTGTCGTCGGAGTTGAATACGGCTCCCTCGGCGACGGCCGATCGCTCCGAGAAAGTCCAGGCGCCGCCTCTGATCTGCCCCACCCTGGACGCGCTCGATCGCACCGCCGAGAACAGTCGGCCTCGGTCGTCATTGGCGAGGTCGGCCGAGCGAAAGCCTTCCGTGATGAAGGCGCGATAGGCAATGGAGTGCAGCAACAACCCGCCAAGATTCGTACGGTCGCCCGGGCTCTCCAGCGTCATCGTTCCGACGCCGCCGTCGCCGCCGACCGTCACCACCTCCGCATCGCTCGCCTGCGGAACCAGCGCCGCGGCCAGCACGCCGGTCAGCGTAGCGGCTGAGGGCCGCAAGGAGCAGCTCCGCGTCGTGCGACTTGGACCGGTGTCTTGATTTCGGTCGTGACCGTTCCCGTCCCGCCGTCGCCGCCGACCGTCACCAGCTCCGCGTCGCTCGCCCGCGGAACCGGCGCCGCGGCCAGCAGTCCGGTCAACCGAGCGGCTGAAGGCCGCAAGAAGTAGCTCCGAATGGAGCAGCTTGGATCGCTGTTTCGATTCTGGTGCACGAGTCTCTCGATATCTTGCTTGGCCCTCAGCGGATCAACCGTTACCGTTCTTCTTCCGCCGCCGCATCCGCGACACGAAAGCCGCACCCAGCCCGAGACCAAACAGCCCCAACGTCGAGGGCTCCGGTACCGGATCGGTCTCCCCCACGGAAAACCCGCCGATCGGCTTCGTGAACGGCGTCGTATCCGTCGCCTCGTCGTCGTAGGTAAAGCTGATAATGGTCGGGTTGAACTCGCCGAAACTGGGTCCCAGCCGGACCTGCAACCAGCCCCAAATGAAGTCTCCGTCGTTCACCCCGTTGACGCGGAAATGACCGGGCACCCAGTTGTCGTCCGAGTTGAATACAGCTCCTTCGCGAGCGGTCGCGTAAGCTGAGAAAGTCCACTGGGAGTCTTCTGTCCGCCCGCCAGTCGACACGCTCGATCGAACCGCCGGGAACAGTTTGCCCTTAGTACCTCCATGGAATCTAAGGGCTGCTAGACCGGGCCCGGTGGAGTAGGCACCGTAGAAAAAGGCCTCCTGCAACAAACCACCGAGATCGGTACGGTCGCCGCGCGGGCCCTCCAGCGTGACAGTTCCGACGCCGCCGTCGCCGCCGACGGTCACCAGCGCCGCGTCGGTCGCCTGCGGAACCAGCGCCGCGGTCAGCACTCCGGTCAGCGTGGCGGCTGAAGGCCGCAAGGAATAACTCCGCGTGGAGCAGCTTGGATCGGTGTCTTGATTTTGGTGCATGGGTCTCTCGTTTCCTTCCTTGGCGCTCAGTGGATCAACCGTTACCGTTCTTCTTCCGCCGCCGCATCCGCGACACGAAAGCCGCGCCCAGCCCGAGGCCAAACAGCCCCAACGTCGAGGGCTCCGGTACCGGGTCGGTCTCCCCCACGGAAAACCCGCCGATCGGCTTCGTGAACGGCGTCGTATCCGTCGCCTCGTCGTCGTAGGTAAAGCTGATAATGGTCGGGTCGAGTTTGGGGAGACCGCGCACGAGTCGGACGTGCAACCAGCCCCAAATCAAGTCTCCGTTGTTCACCCCGTTGACCCGGAAGTGACCGGGCACCCAGTTGTCGTCGGAGGAGTATGCAGCCGTTCCGAAATCAAGAAGCCATCTGGAGCCTGTTGTTCCCCCGTCAGTCGACACGCTCGATCGAACCGCCGGGAACAGTTTGTTGTTGATCTGGGAAGCGAACCGAACTACACCTGAGAGATCTCCGTTGTCGGTCTCGACAAGACTGTAGTAGAGCGAGTCCAGCAGCAGACCGCCGAGATTCGTACGGTCGTTGTTCCTAGGGTCCAGCGTGACCGTTCCCACTCCGCCGTCGCCGCCGACGGTCACCAGCGCCGCATCGGTCGCCTGCGGAACCATCGCCGCGGCCAGCACGCCGGTCAGCGTGGCGCCTGAAGGTCGCAACAAAGGTTGCAACGAGTAGCTCCGCGTGGAGCAGCTTGGATCGGTGTCTTGATTTTGGTTCATGGGTCTCTCGATATCGTTTCTTGGGGGGCGACGCTAGCGCGCGGCTCTCACACGGATAAACCACGTCTTTTCTATCCCTACCATCGGGCCGGCCGTGCGGCCAAGGGACGTATCACGGTGATAGACCGCATTAAGGGGCGCCGCTGTAAAAAACACCTGTCGGGCCAGCCTCAACGCCTAGATTTTCGGGTCGGCGGCGATTCTCATGTAGAAGCGGTCGCACTTGAATTCTTTGCTTCCTGCGGGTTCGAGGGCTCGCCGTGGGGCACCGCAAGGCGCTGTGAAAAAAATCAACGGCGGCCGGATCCGGCAGAGCCCGGTACGTGAGGGGCTGTGAAAGTACACACACCGGCTAGATCCGGCAGAGCCGCGACAGTCATGGAGCGGGTATAGGGCGATTTGCGAAGCAAGAGCCCGTTGTTCAGTTCGAAGGGCGGCATTTCGTTAGCCCAGGGCGCAAGCCCTGGGAAATCAAAGCGATATAAGTCCTCTCTTCTGTTGCGGGGCCTCTATCGTCATGGTTTGCCGGGACGATGGAGACCCCAGTTCCGAAACGCCAACTTCGTCTCCAATCACGCCCAATCGATTTTTTCACAGCCCCTGAGTGCCGGGTCCCAAGGCGACTTGCGAAGCGAGAACCCGTTGCTCAGCCCGAAGGGCGGCATTTCGTTAGCCCAGGGCGCAAGCCCTGGGAGATCAATGCGATATACCCTTCCTCGTTGTTCGCCCTTCAACCAAGCAATTTCGCCTCTTAGGAATCACCCAAATGATGTTTTTTACAGCCGCAAGGGTTGGGTGGTCCCTTGGGGTGGCGGTTGGCCGGCGCTACGGCTGCCGGGGTTCGGGCGGCGCGCGCCCCAGGAAACACGGTCCGTTAGGGGGCGTTAAGGGTGCATTTAGCCGCATTAGGCCGCATTAGACTGCATGCGGTCTCTTGTCCCTTGCTCCCAAGCTGCGTCGGGGCTAGCTTTGAATCCATGAGAAGAGCTCTATTGACTCGGATGCCCGCCGGCTTCGGTCAGGCGGCCAAGTCCTGGTTTTCCCGACGCACCTGGATCGGCGCCGTTCCTAGTCTGGCGGCCGCGCTTGTCTTGCTGGCCCCGGGCGGCGCGTCCGCCGCCTACATCCTGGACGACGGAACGGCGGAAAGCACCGTGGGGACGGCAAACGCAGCTATCTACTGGCTCAACGCGTTCCAAGTCCTGCCGGGACAAGACTCTATTACGAGTCTCGACATCGCGTTCGGTGGTGATACGTCGATGGACATCGATCTTGCTTTCGGGGTCGGTCCGGGGGACGGCACTCCGGTGACCGCCTACCTCTGGGGCGATCCCGACAACGACGGCAACCCGGACGACGCCTTCGTTTTGGCTTCGGTCATGGGGACGATCCAGAACAGCAACACCAACACCTTTATCCGCTTTACATTCGACGACCCGGTGAACGTCGGCAACATAGGCGAGTACTTCTTTGCCGGCTTTTTCGTGGACCAGATCGGGGCTGGCGGGGACACCGGCACGACCGAGGGGCAGAACTACGCCGTTGGGCAAGACACCACTTTGCCGCCCGCGGGCCGCAGTTGGTATTCGCGGTTTGACTTTGCGCCAGATCCGAATCGCCTGGGCAGCGGCCTGCAATTCGGGAAGTCCGCCGAATTCGGCCTTGACGGTAATTTCCTGATTCGGGCCAACTCGACCGCTGACAGCGTGCCCGAACCCTCGACCTGGATCCTGATGACCTCCGGCCTCGCGTTGGCGGCGTGGCGGCGAAGGAAGGCGCGCTGATTTGGTAGGTCGCAATAGGAGTTGGAGTCGCGGACGGCCTGGCAACGCGCGCCCGGGCGGGCGATTGCCAGTCGCGTTGCCGGGCGGGGCTGAAGCCCGCGCCACAGGGGTTGGGTGGTCCTTTGGGGTGGCGGTTGGCCCTGCACGACGACTGCGGGGTTCGGTTGTCGCCCGCCCCAGGAAACACGGTCCGTCAGGGGGCATCAAGGGTGTATCTAGCCGCATTAGGCCGCATGAGACCGCATGCGGTCTTTTGTCCCTTGCTCCCGAGCTGCGTCGGGTCTAGCTTCGAATCCATGAGAAGATCTCTACTGTCTCTGATGGCCGCCGGCTTCGGACAGGCCGCCAAGGCCTGGTTTTCCCGACGCACCTTGATCGGCGCCGTTCCTAGTCTGGCGGCCGCGCTTGTCTTGCTGGCCCCGGGCGGCGCATCCGCCGCCTACATCCTGGACGACGGAACGGCGGAGAAAAATCTCGGGGCAGAGGCAGCTATCTACTGGCTCAACGCGTTCCAAGTCCTGCCGGGAGAAGACTCCATTACCAGTCTCGACATCGCGTTTGGCTCGGGGGGGGGCATATCCACACCGCCGAACCGCACTCCGGTGACCGCCTACCTTTGGGACGATCCCGACAACGACGGCAACCCGGACGACGCCGTCGTTTTGGCTTCGGTCGTGGGGACGGTGCAGAGCAGCAATACCAACACGTTTATCCGCTTTGCATTTGCCGACCCGGTGAACGTCGGCGACATAGGCGACTACTTTTTTGCCGGCTTTTTTGTGGACATCCTCGCGACCGGCGGGGATAACTTCGCCGCTGGCCGAGACACTAATTCGCCGATCGCGGGTCGCAGTTGGGTTTCGGCGTTTCGCTCGTCGCAGCCAGATCCGAATCGCCTGGGCAGCGGAGACGTAGGATTCGGGGAGACCGGCAGCTTGGGCTTGCCCGGTAATTTCCTGATTCGGGCCAACTCGACCGCTGACAGCGTGCCCGAACCCTCGACCTGGATCCTGATGACCTCCGGTCTCGCGTTGGCGGCGTGGCGGCGGCGCAAGTCGCGCTGATTGATGAGCCAGGCGTCCTGAAAGTTCGCCTCGGCGTCCGACGGCAGATGACCCGCTACAGCGTTCCTGAGTCGGTTGCACGAAGAGTGCACGCCCGCCTGTTCCATCCTCACCCATAGCTCGGCTCACGTTCTCCGAATTCCAGCCGCATCCGCGCCCGGCGGAAGAGGTCCGCCTGGACACCCCCGTGGGCAATGGCGGGCAATGCGCGAAGGCATTCCCGGAGGCAGTGAGTCCAGGTGCGGACAAGATATCGATCGCCCGCTAGAAGCGGTACTTGATGGACGCTAACGCGTGCCTTGTGGGCAGCGGAAGCATCGAGTTGAAGCCGCCAAGCTGGAAGTCGCGGATGTTGGTCAGGTTCTTCACCGCCACGTCGAACCGCCAGTGCGGTCGCTCGTAGCCGAAGTTTAGGTCGGTACGGACCCGGCCAGGCACTTCCCACGCAGGATTGGGTATGGCTGCGAAGCGCGCGCCCGCGGCGTAGACGCCGGCTCCCATCGAGAAGCCGGTTAGCGCTCCGCGCTGGAAGACGTAGTTCATATACAAGCTGCCGGAATGGACCGGCGTGTTGACCAGGCGACTCCCAAGACGCGAGCCGCGGCTGTCCTCGCTGACTTCGGTGTCCAGCGCGGTATACGTCGCGACGACGTTCCAACTCTGGGTGATGAGTCCGGTCACCTCGACTTCGGCCCCCCGACTGCGCTGCTCGCCTACCTGGATGCTGAAGGTGAAGGTGTCGTCTTGCGGATCGGGGACCAGAACGTCCTCCTTGGTGAGATCGAAGTACGCAAACGTGGCTAGGACTCGGCCGCGCGCGAGTTGCTGCTTCCAGCCTGCTTCGTATTGCGTTCCGAGGGTTGGTTTGAAGGGCTCTCCGTTGCGCTGACGCGCTGCGAAGTTCGGAAAGAACGAGTTCGAGTAGCTGAAGTAGGCGTTACCGCCGGGCAGCACTTGATACGTCACGCCGGCCCGCGGCAGGAAGTCGCGGTCGGTCTGCTCGTTCAACAGCTCGCCGGTCTCGAAATCGTTTCGTCGCAAGGGAGCGTTGCTGAACCGTCCTCCAATCAGTACGCGCAGTCGCTTGGTCAGCGTGATCTGATCTTGGGCGTAGAGGCCGACTTGGTTGACGACCGAATCGTCATTGAAGCCGAAAAGCGCGAAACCGGGAAGAGCGCCGTAGACCGGGTTGATGCGGTCGATCGGATCCAACGTGCGGCTGTCGAAGAGGAAGCGGAAAGCGTAACGAGCGTACTCTCCGCCCACAACCACCTGGTGTTCGACCGAGCCGGTCTTGAAGCGGCCGTAGACTTCGTTCTGGCTGTTGTAGTTTCGGGAGTGCTCATCGGTCAGGGGGGCGGAGCGGTTGATCGTCCGTCCGTCCAGATCGAGGGCGAAGAATCCGAAGCTGGTCACGTCGGAATCGGTCTGCTGGCGCAGATGGCTGAAGCCGCTCCGGAAGCTCCAGTTGTCGCTGAACTGATGCGTCGCGTTGACCATAAAGTTGATCTGGTCGTTACCGATCCGACTCCACGGCTCGGCGTAGTTGTTGGAGAAATCCTCGGCGAGAAAGATCGGGTTTTGCGGAAAACCGCGATCGAAGTCATTGACGAACCGACCCGCCTCGACCTCAAACGTGACGGCCGTTGCGCTGCTCGGACGCCAGGTGATCGCGGGGGCCACGAACATGTTTTCGTGATTGACCAGGTCGCGGTAGCTGTCGCCCCGGTCGTATGCGCCGTTGAGACGGAAGAGGAGAGTGCGCGAGGCGTTGAGCGGCCCGGTAAAGTCGAGCGTCGGGCGAACCTGACCGAAACCGCCCCCAGTGAACCCGAGTTCGTAGTGGTGTTGCGAGAGCGGCTTCTTGGTTACGGTGTTGACGACGCCTCCGACCTCCGCGACGCCGTAGAGCAAGGAAGAGGGTCCTTTGAGGAATTCGACGCGTTCGACGTTGGCGGGGTCGCGCTGCGAAAGGAAGGAGTATTCCGCGAAACCGTTGCGCAGATTGATTCCCGTGAAATCGGACTCAAACCCTCGGAAACTGTAGTTGTTGCTCTGCGTTCCTCCGTAGCCCGTCAATGCCCGAACGCCGGCCACGTTGTCGGCCGCGTCCGTGAGCCGGATCGCTATACGGTCTTCCAAGAGTTCTCTCGATACGACTGAGATCGATTGTGGATTCTCCAGCCGCGGCAGCGCCAACTTGGTCCCGGTCGTAGCGGTCTCAGCCGCATAGCCGTCCACTTGGGCCGTGACGGTGACGGATTCGGTCAGGTCCGCGATGCTGAGTTCGAGGTTGAGCTCGGTATCCGATTCCAGTTCAATCTCTCGCACGTCCGGACTGAATCCCGGCGCGGCGGTCTCCAGGCGATAGGTCCCTGGCGGCAAGCCCTCCATTCGGTAACTGCCGCCGTTATCGGTGCGAGTACCGGCCGTCTGCGCGCCCCCTCGCCGAAGGACGACGGAGGCCCCGGCGACCGCGGCGCCGCTGGAGTCCTCTACGGCTCCCTGGAGTACGACTCGTTGCTGCGCCGTCGCAGGGAGGAGCGCGGCGTGCAGGGCGCCGAAGAGCGCAAGAATCCTGAGCGGCTGAGCAAGGCTAAGCCGTTGGAGAGGTCTAGTTGGTGTCATTGGTTACTCTTTCTGTCGTTTGCGCAGGGCTTCGATCAGCCCCGCGAAATCGAGCTGACCGTGTGTCAGCCCGTCGTGTTCCAGTTCGTAGGTCTCCGTTCCGTTGACGCGACGCCGGATGCGCAGCTCGGCGTCCGCGGCCGAGTCCACGACTCGGTAGCCGAGCCTCTCCAAAGCGCGCACGGTCCACTTGGCGTCAAGATCGTCGCCGTCGACCGCGGCCGTCGGACCGTCGGGGCGATCGACGCGGAACGTCCCCTGGTCGGAATCAAAATGCAGCGCCTCGCTCTCAAACACGCGTGCGAAGTCGCCGCGCAGCACCAGCTCCTCGGGCGCGCCGTGGTGGAAGTCGCCGAGGCTTGAGGCGAGCCAGACTTCGTCGGCGAGTCGCAGCGCCAGATCGAGGTCGTGGGTCGAGACGAGCACGCTAATCTCGCGACGCCGCGCGAGATCGCGCAGCAGTCGCATCACTTGCAACCGTCTCGGCAGGTCGAGAAACGCCGTGATTTCGTCGAGGATGAGCAGGCGCGGCTCTTGCGCGAGAGCGCGCGCGAGCATGACGCGTTGGCGTTCGCCGTCGCTGAGTTCGGCGACGTTGCGGGAGGCGAGGTCGTCGGCGCCGGCGGCCGAGATCGCTTCGTCGACTACGCGCGCGTCCGCGGCTGAGAGTCGCCCCCGCCAATCGGTGTGCGGCTGCCGCCCGAGCGAGACCAGCGTACGCACGTCGAGCATGCCCACGGCGACGCGGTCGGTCAGCACGACCGCCAGCAGTTGCGCGCGACGGCGCGGGGGAAGTTCGCGCAGGTCGGAGCCGGCAAGCGTGATCGTGCCTCCGCGCGCCGGAAGCATCCCCGAGAGCGTGCGCAGAAGCGTTGTCTTGCCCGCTCCGTTCGGACCCAGCAGACAAGTCAGCCGGCCGGCCTTCAAGCTGAGCTCGAGCGGCCCGAGCACTGACGGCCTCGATTCGTAGCCGACGTGCAACTCGTGAGAAACTAGCGGCGCATCGCTCATCGCGTTACAGCTCCAAACTCCGCGCGTGCCGTCGATCGAGCAGCGCCCACAAGACGATCGGAGCGCCGATCAATCCATTCACCGCGTTCATATGCAGGAAGTGCCGCGACCACGGCAGGTGCGTAATCAAGTCCGCCGAGAGCGCCAGCAGCGCGCCCATCAGCATCACCGCCGGCATCAGCACGCGGTGGTCGGCCGTCCGGAACAGCAACCGGCATAGGTGCGCCGTCACGATGCCGACAAAGGCGACCGGCCCGCAGAACGCGGTCACGGTTCCCACCAACACGGCCAGGATGGCGAAGGTGAAGATGCGCGTCCGCTCGACGCTCAGCCCGAGCGACTGAGCGTAACTCTCGCCGAGCAGCAGCGAGTTCAAAGGCTTCACTTGCAACCAAGCCAAGGCCAACCCGACCGCGACCAACGGAATGAGAATCTGGAGCTGCTGGAACGTCGCCCCGGCGAAGCTGCCGTCGCTCCAGGATTCAAACGCGCGGGCCTGACTCTCGTCCACAAAGTGCATGACGACGCTGATCAGGCCCGTGAACAGATAGCCGAGCATCAGCCCCGCGACCAACAGCGTGACCGTACTCACGCGGCGGGACAGTGCAAGCAGCAGCCCCAAGACCAGAACCGTCCCCAACGCCGAGGAGAGCGCCATGGCGAAGTCGCCGAAGAGGCCGTACTTGAAGAGCAGAGCGTTGCCCGCGGTCCCCGTAACCACGATCAAGACAGCGACGCCGAATCGAGCGCCGAACACGACGCCCAAAATGAACGGGTCCGCCAGCGGATTGCGAAAGACCGTTTGCAGGATCAGCCCGCAAGCGCCTAGGGCTGCGCCTGAGAAGAGCGCATTGATCGTTCGGGGTAGCCGGAACTGCAGCACGATCGGCTCGACGACGTCGCTCGACGCCTGAGCGCCGGTCAGGACCGCCAGTACGTCTCGCCAGGCGATGTTCACGGCGCCGAGCGTCAACTCCAGAAAGAAGACCGCTGCAATCGCCGCGACGAGCGCCGAGTAGGTCAACCATGACGGGCGACGACGAACGGATTGCGCCGAGGCTAGTTCCGTACTTGCTGTGGCAGCCTGCGACATCACAACGTTCCCCGTCCCGGGCTCAGTCGCCGGATGAAATACTCTTCGTGTTCAACGGCGATCTGCGGATGGATCACACGGACCAGATCCGCCAGAGCGTGATGGGGCTTGTCGATGCTCTGGTCGGTCCAGGGCGAAGTCCAAGCCCCGGCGGCGCCCCGGTCCAGCGCATAGACTCGCTCCATCTGGACCGGTCGCAACCAAGCCGATCGCCCGTCTTTGGCCAAGAGCTGCTCGATGGATTCGACTCCAGTGAGCCCCGTGCTCCCGACCCACAGGACGGTTTGGGATGACCGGTACAGCGCTTCCTCGTAGGCGCCGAACTCGTAGCTGCTGGCGCCGCCCCGTTCCCAGAAGTACTCGCCGCCCGCGTCCCGGATCAGTTGGGCGAAGTGGTTGCGGTCGCCCCGCACTTGCCAGGAATCGCGCGTGGCCGGACTGCCGTAGAGCACTTGCGGACGATGTTCGACGTCGGCCGTGAGCGCCCGAATCGCTTCATAGACCTCCCGGGTCTCATCGAACCAAGGACCTGCCTGCGCCTCTTGATTGGTCAGCAGAGCGAGCAACTTGACCCACTCCGCCCTCCCCAGCGGAGTCGTCTCCATGTGATCCGCCATCGGAAACGCAGTGACCCCGAGTTCCCAAAGCTTGGGATGCAGATTCCACTCCGGGTACACCGAATAGAACGTGAAGTGAACGTCCGGATCGACTGCCATCGCCAACTCGATGCTGGAATGCGTTCCTCCTCCTACCTCCGGAATCTCCTTTGCCGCGGCGAGCTCACGGATGGTCGGCTCGGTAATGTTGAAGCGGCTCGCCACGCCCGCCAGGCGGTCTTCGACGCCTAGCAAAGTCACGGCGGAGAGAATACTGTGGTTCTCGGTGGTGAAGCGGCGGACAGGGACTTGGATGACCCTGGAGGCCGGAAAGCCCGGCGGGGGAGGTGCTCCGCACTGGACGAAGGCGTAACGCAGAACCTCCTTGTTGTCGACGGCCGGCGTAAAGAGGACTTCCTTGTAGTACCCGTGGTATCGAACTTCCAACTGGGCCGAGTGCCGGAACGCGTTCTTGTCCGGGAAGTAATCGAGACCCGCGTCGAACTCCGCGATGCATCCCTCGTCCAAGTTCGCCACGCCGACAAGCGCCGGGTCGGCGGCGGACCATTGCGCCGGAGGAAGCGGCTCGGTCTGATGACAGCCGACGAGCAAGAGCGCCGCAATGAGGCCAGACATCCGCAACGCTAGTCGCTCCTCAGCGTGCGCGCCGGGTCGAGCCGCGAAGCGCGAATCGCGGGCCACAACGACGCGGCCAAACCCGCCAGGATCAGAGCCGCCGCGACGACGGCGTATACGACCCAATCAAACACCGCCACGTCCACCAACAAGTGGCCGATCAATCGCGATCCGCCGAGCGAAAGCAACAACCCGATCACGACGCCCGCCGCGACCAGCTTCATTCCTTGCCCGACCACCATCGCCCGGACTCCAGACGGCGCGGCCCCCAAGGCCAACCGAATGCCGATGTCGCGGCGCCGTTGAGAGACGCCGTAGCTGAGCAGACCGTACAGCCCCACCGCCGCCAGCAGCATCGCCAGCGAGGCGAAGACCGTAAACAGCACGCCCCAGAGCCGCCGTTGCCAGAGCGCTTCGTCGATCCGCTCGCTCATGCTCTTGATCCACACCACTGCCGCGTTCGGATCGGCCTCGCGCACCGTCGCGCGGATCGACTCCGCCGCCGCCGCGCGATCGAGGCCGGTTCGCAGAACGTAGTAGCCTCCGCCGACCGGCCACTGCGTATACGGGTAGTACAGTTCAATCGCGTCGCGTTCGACGCCCGAGTGCTTCACGTCCGCGACGACGCCCACGACCCGGCAGTAAGGGTTGCTCGGACCGACCGTATCGCCCCACTGGACGCGCCGCCCGATCGGATCTTCGTCCCCGAACAGCGCCCGCGCGCCGACCTCGTTCAAGATCACCACCGGAGCCCCGTCGCTGCGATCGGTCGGCTCGAAAAAGCGGCCCGCAAGCAGCGGGATGCCCATCGTCTGGAAGTAGTCCCAAGAGACGTCGGCGCCTTCGGTCGGCAACATGAACTGCGTCTCTTCCTCCGAGCGGCCTTCCACGCGCAGCCGTCCGTTGCGGGGTTCCGAGCCCGCATAGGGCAACGAGTTCGTCACGGCCGCACTGCGCACGCCGGGGATCGCCTGGAGCCGCTCCAGAACCCGCTGGTGGTAGGCGGCCAACAGCCCGGCGCGCTCGGCCCGATCGGCTTTCGAGAACGAATTGTTGCGCACGTTCGCGATCAGCAGATTCTCCGCTTCAAACCCGTGATCGGCCTGCTGCATCTGAAGAAACGTCTTCATCAACAGCCCGGCGCCCAGCAACAGCAGCAGCGACAAAGCCACCTCCGTCACCACCAGCGCCGACCGTCCGCGCGCCCCGGCCGAACTGCCGCGGACGCCGTCCTTCAAGGCGTCGTTGAGGTTCACGCGGGAGCCGACGATCGCCGGAGCGAAGCCCAGCGCGACGCCCGTCAACAACGTCGCCGCCGAACAGAACGCCAGCACGTACGGGTCGACCTCAATACGCATCCATAGAGGAAGCGAGTCCGGCAGCAAGGCTTGGAACGAGCCCACGGCGGCCCAGGCGATCCCCGCCCCGGCGAGACCTCCGCCCACCGCCAGCAGCAAGCTCTCGGCCAGCAACCCCTTCGCCAACTCGAAGCGCCCGGCGCCCAGAGCCGCCTGAATCACGTACTGCTTCTCGCGAGCCAAGACTCGGGCCAACAGGAGGTTGGCGACGTTGAAGACGCAGATCAGCAGCAGCAGCCCCACGCCGCCGGCCAACAGGTAGAGGTACGGCCGGACGTCGCCCGCTTCCGCCTCGCGTAGCGGAACGAGCCGTACGCCGACCCCGGCGTTCGTGGCCGGAAACTCCTCGGCCAGCCGGCGCGCGACGGCCGAGATCTCTTGCTGCGCCTGTTCGAGCGTCACGCCGGGCGACAGGCGCGCCACCGTCGCGTACCAGCGCTGATCGCGCTGCTTCGTCCGGTAGCGGTCGAGCCCCAGCGCGTACCAACTCTCCATCGTCAGCCAGACGGTCGTGCGGTCGGGGTAACCGTAGCCGGGGGGCATCACTCCGATCACTTCGTACTCGCCGGTCGGCATGCGAATCATTCGACCCAGCACGTCGCGCGAACCGCCGTAGCGCGCCTGCCACAGTCCGTGGCTCAACAGCGCTTTGTTCACCGGGCCGCCCTTGCGGTCCTCGTCTTCGCTGAACAGTCGACCCAACTGCGGCTGCACGCCGACCGCCCGCAACCCTTCTTGATTGAGCTGCGCCACGACGACCGGCTCCGCGCCGCCCTCGCCCTCAATCTGCGAGTCGAAGACCACGTACCCGGCGACGTTCTCAAGCGAAGTCGAGCGACGGTTGTACTCTTCGATGTCCAGCAACGAGCAGTTGCGCTCGGCGCCTTGCTCCTTCTCCGCAACCGTGAAGACGCGCACCAGCCGGCCCGCCTCCGGGTACGGGAACGGCCGCAACAAGACCGCGTACACCAAACTGAATACGGCCGTGGTCGCGCCGATGCCCAGCGCGATCGTCAGCGCCGAAGGAAACGTAAACGCGGGAGCCTTCGCCAACGAGCGCCACGCTCGGGCGAAATGCTCGGCCCAACTTCGCGAAGAAGGCGCCTCGGACCGATACGCTAATCGCAAGGCCGTCGTCGCCTCCTTCCAGTACCGCAACCGGGCCGCCCAAGCCCCGTCGCCTCGCTCCAAGGCCCGTTGATAGTCTTCCCTCAGATCGCCCGAGACGCCCTGATAGTCCTGGCTGCGCAGCAACAGCTTCAACAGCGCGTCGGCGAGCCGCGACGGCGGCGGATGATCGGAAGCGCTCACGTCAGATCGCGCTCCAGTCGAGCCCGTTCCATAGCTCCAACAGCATCTGCCGCGACCGCTGCAGCGCCGCGCCGCCGGCCGCCTCCACTCGGAAGTAGCGCTTCGCCTTGCCCCCGCGCTCCGGCGTCGGGTCGCCCAACCACGAAGCCACGTAGCCCTTCTCTTCGAGCCGGTTCAACGTGCTGTACAGCGCGCCGATCGAAGTCGAACGCCCGGCCCGAGCCTCAATCTCGTTACGAACCTCCACGCCGTACGCGGGCTCTCCCAGATGCAGCAGCGCCAGCAGAACCACCTGTTCGAACTCTCCGAGATACTCCCGCTGGGTCATAGCGTCATAAAACCTACAATCTGGAAGATTAGGCCGCCCCCAGGCTATCAACGCCGCGTCGAGTTTCCGGCCACTATTTCGCAGACGGGATTCCCGCCCCGGTGAACGGGTCGATTTAGACGATGAACGGTCACGGCCTGAGTTCCTGATTCGCGCGCCCCGTCCGGTTCGCACCCGTCCGCCCCGTACCCGTCCGCCCCATACCGAGCCTCTCCGTCCCCGCCAGCGTCCGCCAGGCGCGCTCGACGGGCCCCATCGGATAGCGGCGCAGCCAAGCCGGGCTCGCCGTTAGTTCCAGCACCCAGATCAGGACGACCAGGCCGAACTGCCGCGTCTGATCCCACGAGTTCCAAACCACGCCCGCTCCATGGAACACCGCCAGACAGATCACGCTGTGGGCTAGATAGTTCGTCAACGCCGTTCGGCCCACGGCGGAAACCGCGCCGAGCGATCTCGGCGCGCGTTTCGACAGCGCGGTCATCAGCGCAACATAGGCCCCCGCCAAGACGAACGACCCCGCCGCGAACGCAAGCGTCGTCAACGGCAACGAACGGCTGAAGCCGAAGGCCGGACCGGCGACCTCGTTCGCGCCGATCTTGCCCAGCATCCCGTAGAGCATCGGCGGAAGCCCGACTGCCGCCGCCAACCCCGCCGTCCGTAGGTACGCCCCGGTCGACGCGCCGCCCCGCAGCAACGGCGTCCGGATCAGCGCCATCCCGATCAGCATCGGCCCGCACGATCCCCACAAGCGGAAGTAGGGCAGCGCCGTCCACTGGATCGTCTGATTGCGCCAAGCGTTCCAGCGCAACAGGTCGCCATACGAGCCCGCGTACGCCTCCACGCCCGTCATCGGCGGCTCGCCCGGTTCGAACCACCACGCGAAGAGCGCCCGATCGAGCGTCGCATAGTAGGCCTCGGGCCACTGCTGAAAAATCAAATCGACGCCCTTGATCGCCAGTCCGACGGCGATCAGGCGGCCGAAACTCCAACGCCGGCAGCGGTAGATCAACACCCCGGCGATCGAGTACGTAGTCAGAATGTCGCCCGGCCAGACAAGATAGGCGTGCGCGATCCCGATCCCGAGCAGCACCGCCATGCGCCGCACGAAAGCCGCTTCGTACAGCGCGCCGCGAGCTTCCGCACGTTCAAACTGCAACGCCGTGCCCGCCCCGAACAGCAACGCGAAGATCGGCTGCATCTTGTCCGAGACGAACAGATACTGCCCAAGCCAAAGCGCCAGGTTCGAGACCGTCGGCGCCTCGATGTGCGACATCGAGTCCCCGGCATGCCACGGCAAGTTGACCCAAAGCATGCCCAGAATCGCGACCCCGCGAATCAGGTCGAGCGAGGCCAGACGAGACAGCGACGACCCTTGTCCCGCCTCTCCAACCGCGGGCGAAATGACGGTACGGAACGAATCGACGAAGCCGCGGAAGGGCACCTATCGAACGTGGCACGGCGGATTCGCCCTCCCTACCGTTCTCCCGTCGCCGGGCGAGAAGTCGCTCCCAGCGGGACACGGAGCCCCGCGGCCGGCGAGAAGGGCAGGCTAGCGAATCAGATCGCGGACGAGAGGCGCCTGCCGTTTGCTGACCACAAACTCCAAGCCGTTCAACAAGGTCAGCAACCATCGCTGGCTGCTGAGCGCTCCCATCTTGCGGATCTTGTCGGTGTTGACCAGCGCCGCTCGATGCACGCGCTGAAACTGAGATCCAGCCAGCCGCTCGCCGAGCGCATCCCCGAGAGGGACGGCCCGAGAGGGACACCCCCGAGAGGGACACCCCCGAGAGGGACGGACACCCCCGAGGGGGACAGCAGAGAGGATGTCTGGTTAAGCCAGCCAAGCCGATGAAAATGGGCTAGAGTACGTGGGCCGAGGACGGGCTGAGGCCGGTGAAGGCTGTGGAGCTACCGAGCCCGAGGGACAGCATGGCCGTGAACGCCTGACGAAGCCACGATTGTCGCGTCCGCAGTTTTGGACAGCACGCAAGAGAGAGTCGAACCCTACGGCGTTCATCCGTCCCCGGCGCCAGGAGGTTCGCGATGGACGTACTTTATTCCCGCTGCGCCGGTCTCGACGTGCACAAGAAGACCGTGGCTGTTTGTCTGTTGACGCCCGGCGAAGCGGGCGAACCTCGTCGTCGCATCCGCGAGTTCGGAACGGCGACGTTCGAGTTGCGGGCGCTGGCGGAGTTTCTACGCAAACACCGCATCACGCACGCCGCCATGGAATCGACCGGCGTCTACTGGAAGCCGGTCTTCAACCTGCTCGAATCGCAATGCGAAATCATCCTCGTCAACGCCCGCCACGTACGCAACGTGCCGGGCCGCAAGAGCGACGTCGCCGACTGCCAGTGGCTGGCCTCGTTGCTTCGTCACGGGCTGCTCGAAGCGAGCTTCGTTCCGCCCCGTCACGTGCGCGAACTGCGCGACTTGTGTCGCATGCGCACCTCGCTCGTCCGCGACGCCGTGCGCTGCGGCAACCGTTTGCGCAAGGTGCTTGAAGACGCCAACATCAAGCTCGATTCGGTCGCCTCAAACACGCTCGGCGTCTCCGGCCGCTCGATGATCGTCGCGCTGATTGGCGGAGAGGAGGATCCGGTCGTCCTGGCCGAACTCGCCCGCGGCCGACTGCGCGACAAGATGCCGAAGCTCGTCGCCGCGCTCGAGGGCCGCATGAGCGATCATCACCGTTTCCTTCTGCGCGAGTGGATGTGGAACTTCGAACGGCTCGAAGAACAGATCGCTCGCCTAGAGTCGCGCATCGACGAGCAGATGGAGCCTTTTGAGTGGGCGGCGGCTCTGTTGGAGACGATGCCGGGAGTCCGACGCGTCGCCGCCTGCGCCATGATCGCCGAGATCGGCGTCGAGATGAACCGCTTTCCGTCGGCGCGTCATCTTGTTTCTTGGGCCGGCTTGTGTCCGGGCAAGAACGAGAGTGCGGGCAAACGAAAGGGCGCCAAGTCTCACCGCGGTAACCGTTGGATCAAGGGCTTGATGACGGAAGTGGCCTGGGCCGCCGCGCGTACCAAGAACACCTACATCTGCGCGCAATACAACAAGCTTGCGCCGCGCTGCGGCGCCAAGCGCGCCATCGTCGCGACGGCGAACTCACATCTGCAAGCCGCCTGGCACATACTCGCCAAGCGTATCCCCTATCGCGATCTCGGCCCTGACTACTTCGACAACCGAAACCAAGAACGCCTCACCCGTCACCTCGTCAAACGCCTCGAAAAGCTCGGCCATCAGGTCCATCTCAACCCCGTGGCTTGACTCCAGCAGCGGGCTATTTTCAAGAGAGCCTTGAAAGCACCTAACTGTATTCCGTCCAACAATTTACAAAGACCCCCAAACACGCTATCCTAGCCCCCGCAACCACAGCGTATGCCCCGCCAACCGCGGGTCGTGGCGGTCGACGTACCGCACCACATCACCCAGCGCGGCAACAACCGCCAAACCGTTTTCCGAACCGACGCCGATCGGCTTTTCTACCTCGACCTCTTGCGCCGCAAGTGCGATCAGCACCGCCTCGCCGTCCTCGGCTGGTGCCTGATGCCGAACCACGTCCACATCATCGCCGTCCCCGCCCATCTCGACTCCATGGCCAAAGCTCTCGGCCAAACCCATCACACCTACGCCCTGCGCTCCAACCGCCTCCGCCGAACCAGCGGTCACCTCTGGCAGAACCGCTTCTACTCATGTCCTGTCGGCCCTTCGCACCTCATCGAAGCCCTCGCCTACGCCGACCTCAACCCCGTCCGCGCCCGCCTCGCCGACCAACCACAGTCCTACCCCTGGTCGAGCGCCCAAGCCCACATCGCCCACGCCGACCCGACCGGCCTGCTCGACGACTGGCGCTGGTCCGACCTCGACCGCACCCGCGATTGGGCCCAGGTCCTGGCCTCCCGCCCCGCCGGCCGCCCCTTCGAGCGACGCCTCCACAGCGCGCTACGCCACGGCCGCCCCTTAGGAGACCAAGCGTTCACCGACTCGCTCACTCTCAAAGCCCTGTCAGCCGGCGCCTGAGGCCAACGCCTCGCGACAACCTCGCGCCAGACATCCATCTCCCCATCCTGGCCGGCAACACCACGGATCAACGGCAGCAGCTCAACCGATCAACAGATTTGGCGCCCCCAGCTACCCTAAAAACAGAGTTGCGCCCGGCGCCCAAAGCCGCCCGAAATAGTCCTAGTCCCAACAGTGCAAATGGCATCAAAAATGCATGTCAGTACCATGACATTTTCAAAAATCCACAAACCGCTCAAAACAAGCAGCTTAACCCCAATGAAAACGCTTACACAAATTGAAATTTCCGAAAACTTTGGTACTTTTGTTGATTCCAAAAGACTTACGCCAGAAAAAATGTCAAAACCCCGTCAAAACATGACATTTTCGTGCAAAACACTGACATCGCCCAACGAACAATCAATCACTTACAAGCCAAAAATGTCAGTACCATGACATTTCCCAAACCGGTACCATCGGCGCCGTCGCCAAACGAAAGGCCCCGTACGCCAGTCACAGCGCGATCCTGAAACGCGCCCCGGGAACATCTCCGCCTAGTCGAACGGCAGCTCCGGCCATGCCGCTAGGAACTCGCGCGACGCCGGGTGCTCAGGGCGTGAGAAGAAGTCATCCGTTTTCCTGACCTCCACGATCTTCCCCTCGTGCAGCAGGGCCGTCCGGTCCGCCAGACGCCGAACGGCCGTCAAGTCATGGGAGATCAGCAAAACGGCTCGGCCGGTCTCGCGGGCTGCCGCTTGCAAAACCGGAACGGCCGCCGCTTGGCTGGGGGGATCGAGCGCCGACAACGGCTCGTCCAGGATCAGCAAACGCGGATCCGACGCCAGCGCGCGAGCGATCACTACACGCTGGCATTCGCCGCCGGACAGTTCATGCGGCCGGCGCTCCGCGAGCTCCGGCGCCAGGCCGACCGACCGCAGCAGCTCGCGCACCCGTCCGTCGCGTCTGCCGCGTTCCCCGATCCGAAAACCGTCCAGCGGCTCGCGAATAGATCGTCCGACCGTCTGGAAAGGGCTGAGCGACGGCACGGGGTCTTGCCAGACCAACTGGACCTTCCGACGTTCCTCGCGCCGTCCCGGATCGAAGACCCGACCGTCGATCATGGTCTCGCCGCCGTCCGCCGTCTCCAGCCCCACGACGCATCGCGCAAACGTCGACTTGCCCGCGCCCGACCGCCCGACCAACGCAACCGTCTCCCCGGCGTCGATCGACAAGCTCACTCCGTCTAGGACGCGAACACCCCCTTGGAAGGACTTGCGTAGGTCTCGAATCGAAACAGGCGGCGTTTCTTTCACAACGCCAGACTCCGAGCAGCATGGAAGAAGTCCCTTGTCGCTTCGTGATCGCGCAGCGAGTCCCACGATCCCTCCGCGACCACTCTTCCGCCGTCCAGGGCGATCGCGTTCTCGCACAGCGAACCGGCGGCGCGCAGGTCGTGGGTGATGAACAGCAGCGAGGCGCCCGTCTTCTCCAACAGCAACTCAAGACTCGCCAGCGTTTCGCGCTGCGTGAGCGGGTCGAGGCCCGTCGTGGTTTCATCCGCGATCAGCAGTCGAGGTTCGAGCGTCAAGGCCATCGCCGCCAGCGCACGCTGCCGCATCCCGCCGCTGAGTTCGAACGGATACCGATTCCGGGCGTCGGCCAAGCCAACCTCGGCCAGCGCTTCGTCGGCTCGCTCTTGGGCGCCGTCTTGCCGGCGACGTTCCGCCGCGCGTCGGATCGTCGTGCGCAGAGTCGAACAAGGATTCAGAGCCGAGCCTGGACTCTGGAACAGCATGAAGACGCCCGGCCCGCGCTGCGCCCGCATCGACTCTTCGTCGAGACTCAATAGGTCGACGTCGTCCAGAAACGCCTTCCCTCCGATGATCCGCAACGGCGGACGGAGCAAGCGAGTCAACGCCGTCGCGATCAGGGATTTGCCGGCGCCGCTGCGGCCGACCAGCGCGCGTCTGCGGCCCGACTCAAGTTGGAACGAAACGTCATGCAACAGCTTCGGCCCGTGAGAGCCCGCCCGCACCGTCAACCGTTCCACCTTCAGTCCCGACATTCTCTCTACCATCCGTGCGCCTGACGCGCATCCAGCCGCTCGCGAAGGCCCTCGGCCAGCAGGTTGCAGCTCAGCACGGTGGCGATCAGCGCCAGTCCCGGCCCCAACAGCAGGTGCGGCGCCGTCGAAACGAACGGTCTCGCCTCGTTCAGCATCACTCCCCATTCCGGGAAAGGCGGCTGCAGGCCGAGCCCAAGAAAACTCAGCGTGGAGAAGGCGACGACGATCGAGCCCGTCTCCAAACTAACGCGCACCGCGAACGCCGGACCGATCTGCGGCCACACATGTCGATACAAAGCCTGCACCGGATGCACTCCCGCCATCGCCGCCGCATCCACAAAGTCGCGATGACGCGCCGTGTGCAACAACGAGCGCGTCACTCTCGCCTCCGCCGGCCACCAGGTCCACGCAATCGCAGCCACCAGCGCCGTCGCCGAAGGACCCATCACGCCCACCAGCGCCAAAGCCAAAACGAACGACGGGAACGAGATGAACACGTCGATCACCCGCGAAACCACTCGGTCCGCCAGGCGGCCGCCAAACACGCCGACCGCCCCCACCGTCAGCGCGATCGTACTCACCAGCAGAGAGGTCAGCAAGGCGAGGCCGAGCGAAGTCCGCGCGCCGACCAGCGTCCGCGACAACTGACAGCGCCCCAGACGGTCGGTGCCGAGCGGGTATTCCCACGACGGCGATTCCAGCCTCCGCGCGATGTCGCCGGCGAGCGGATCATGCGGAGCGATCCACGGCGCCGTCAGCGTGATCGCCACGACGACCGCCAACAGCACGGCCCCGATCAAGGACGAGCCGCCCAAACGCCGCCCCCGCGCTTCACTCATGGATCCCTCGACGTCGTAGACGCGGGTCGGCCCATGCGCTCAAAATGTCGGCCGTCCAGTTCGCTGCGACAAACAGAATCCCCGCCAGCATCAAGTAGGCTTGCAGCACCGGATAGTCCCTGGCCGCAACCGCCTGGAGCGCCAGGTTGCCTAGCCCTGGCCGATCGAAGATCCGCTCAATGACCACCGCGCCGCCGAGAAGATAGCCGAACGAACTCGCCCAAATCGTGATGATCGCGGGGGC
>JGI12316J15310_10000012_pt7 | contig 30877 bp, 24 predicted proteins | sample MarCyaLeptolynsp_FD_15310 | JGI IMG/M metagenome (IMG submission 15310)
GCGCCGTCGGCGTCGCACAGGTCGTTCTCGGTGCACGGATCACCATCGTCGCAGTTGGCGCCCGGGGCGATCTCCGATTCGCAGTTGCCTGACGTGGTGTTGCACGTCTCCAGGGTGCAGGCGTCGCCATCGTCGGGGCACGTGAACAGGGTCCATGCGCTCTGGGAGACGGCCACATCGCAGCTCTGGCAGGGGTTGTCCGGGTTCGGATCGCCGTCGGCGTAGCATTGGCCATCGATGAGGCACTGGTCGAACTGGAGCTCGTAGATGCACTCACCGGCGGTACAGGTCTCGGTCGTGCAGGCGATGCCGTCGTCGCACTGCGTGTTGTCGACGCAGTTGCAGCCCGCCAACCCCGAATCCCAGGTGCCTTTGCACTCGGCGTTGGCGGTGCATTTAGCGTTGACCACGCAGCTATCGGCCGGGGTGCAGTCCTGCAGGACGTTGGCGGTGGTGTCGCACGCGCCGGCGGTGCAGCTGCCGGTCGTGCACTCGTTGCCTTCGTCGCAGGGCGTGCCGTCCACGACCGCCTGCTTCACGCAGTCGCCGCTGGTGGGGTCGCAGGTGCCCGCGTTGCAGTCGTCGGCCGCCGAGGAGCAGTCCTTGGGGGCGCCGCCCGAGCAGATACCCGCGGTGCAGGTGGCCCCTTCCAGGCAGGGGTCTTCGGGGCTACAGGCCTCTCCGTCGAGGGCGTCATCGGCCACGGCGACGCAGACGTTGTCCTGGCAGACGGCTTTTTCGCATTCGTCCAGAACCGTGTCGGTGCAGTCGGCGTCCTGGGTGCAGGCGCACGTGCCGACGCACTCGCCGGCGGAGCAGCGGTCGTCGGTGCTGCAGGGATCCCCGTCGTCGCAGGTCAGGGCGTCGTTGGCTGGGTAGGTGCAGCCGTCCTGGGCACTGCAGTTGTTGTCGGTGCAGGGATTGTCATCCTCGCAGACGACCTCGGTCCAAGCCGTCTGGTTGGCGGCGTCGCAGTACTGGCAGGCGGTGGCCGGGTTGGCCTGGTCGAAGTCGTAGCATTCGCCGCCAATCACGCAGACGTTGCTCTTGGGTTCGTTGACGCACTCACCGCTGGAGTTGCAGGTGTCCTGTGTGCAGGAGTCACCGTCGTCGCAGGGGGTCGCGTCAGGGAAGGTGCAGGTGACCACGACGGGGCCGGTATCCACCTCGACGGTGGCATCAGGCTCCGGAGTCGAGGTCTCGGGTGCCGCGACGATCTCGATCGGCGGGCAAGCGCCCAGCCCCAGACTCGCCGTCAGCGCGCCGACGAGTGTCAGCGCACGAAGGGCGGTTGCGGAACATTGGCGGGTACGACCTGTCATCACCTCTCCTTGGTCCTCTCGGAGTCTGGACCAAGGTAGGTAATGGGGTCGGTGGCTGCAAGGGACGGCGGCTTAGCGGCCGACAAACATCCTCGTGTTAACCTCCGCGCATGATGTGTGGCCGTCAAAAGGCACGCCGGAGCCGGCGTCGCGGGTCGGAGGCGGACGCCGCGTGAAGTGGGGCATTCGGACACAGGTCCTGGCGGCACTGACGCTGGTGCTGGGATTCGGCCTGTCGGTGTCCTACGTGGTGACCTCACGCGTCACCGAGGGGGCGGTCTTCGACGCCCGGATCCAGCAGACGCGCCAGCTCGCTCAGCTGGTGGCGGGCCGCCTGGAGTCGATGCTTCCGGCGCGCGGCCTGCAGGCCCGGGAAGCGCTGGCGTCCATGCGGGGGCTGGTGGCGCCGGACCAGCTCTTCGTGGTGGACGCGCAAGGGCATCCTCGCTTTGACACCCCCGAGGCCGCGCGGCGGCTACAGTTTCTGGTCACCCACACGGAACTGGGGCGGCTTATCGCGAACCCTGCCGACGTGGTCATCGCCCGCGGGCCTGCGGGCGGGGCCCAACAGCTGGTGGTGGTAACCCCTCTGAAGACGACGACGGCGGCGACGTCGCGCGCGCGGCCGTCCGCCTTGGTGCTCATCAGCGACCTCACCGCGACCGAGCGGCGCAGTCAGGTCCTCGACAACCTGTTGCTGCTGTTCACCGGGGTCATTCTGGTGTTGGCCCTCGTGCTGGGCTACGTGGCTCTGGGCCGGCTGGTGATCCGACCGGTGCAGCGGCTGCTGCGGCCGGTCGAGCGGGTTCGCGAGGGCGAGTTCGTCCTGGCCGATCCGGGCAGCGCCTCCAGTGCCGAGATGGTGCAGCTCTACGACGCGTTCAATCGGATGTCGACGCAGCTGGCGGCGGATCGGGAACGCATCGAAGCGCAGCTGTCGGAGTTGACACTCAAGAACCGGGAGCTCAACACCGCCCAGCAGCAGCTGGTGAGCCACGAGAAGCTGGCCACGGTGGGGACCCTGGCGGCCGGGGTGGCCCACGAGATCGGCAACCCCATCGCGGTACTGCAGGGGTATCTGGAGATACTCAGCGACGGCGGCATCGCCCCGGAGCAGCGGGCCACCTATATCGCCGCCATGAACGACGCGGTGCGGAGGATCTCGACGATCATCCGCGATCTCCTCGACTTCGCACGTCCGATCGACGAGTCGACGCAGCAATCCGATGCGGTGACGGTCATCCGCACCACCGCGCAGCTGCTCGAGCCCCAGAGCCGCTTCAAGGACGTCGCGCTGGTGCTCGAGCTGCCACAGCAGCCGGTGCAGGTGGCCATGAACGCTGGGCGGCTGGAGCAGGTGTTGCTGAACTTGCTGCTGAACGCTGCAGACGCGTCACCCTCGGACGGGACCGTGACGATCGGGCTACAGGCTCCGGAGGATGGCAAGGAGATTCAAGTGGTGGTCACCGACCAGGGGCCCGGCATCCCCAGCCAGGTTCTGCGGCAGATGTTCGACCCGTTCTTCACGACCAAGGATCCGGGGGAGGGCACCGGCCTGGGGCTCTCCATCTGCCACAACATCGTGTCCAGCTACGGGGGCCGCATCTACGCCGAGGTCCCGGAGTCCGGAGGGACCCGGTTCACGGTCGTGGTCCCCCGGGCGTGACCCGTGGCCGCAGCCATCGGCGCGCAGGACGGGGCCAGACGGTCTGTCGAGGCGGACAGCCATGTGATAGATGTTCCCCCTCTTTGCCCGGAGGTTCCCCATGTCCAACGCCGATGCCGTCGCGGCCCTGGCCGACAGCCGCTTCGACGCAACCGTCGAACAGCTCAGCGCCTATCTGAAGATTCCCGCCATCAGTTGCGACGCGGACCACTTCGACGACGTGCGGGCGCTCGCGGCACACATCCGGGACGACCTCGAGGCCTCGGGCATGGCCAACGCACGCGTCCTCGAGCTGGACGGGGCGCTGCCCTGCGTGGCCGCCGAACTGCTGGAGGCGGGGCCGGACAAGCCGACGGTCCTGGTTTACGGACATCTGGACTTGCAGCCGGTCAAGGGCGAGCCCTGGAACACCGACCCTCACACGGCCGTTATCAAGGACTGTCCCGACGGCAAACGCCTCTATGCGCGCGGGGCGGCCGACGACATGGGGGGCTGGGTGTCCCACATGGCGGCGGTCAAGGCCTGGCTCGACGAAGCGGGTAAGCTGCCGCTCAACTTCAAGGTGCTCATCGAAGGCGAAGAGGAGATCGGCTCGCCCAATCTCGAGCGCTTCATGGATGCCTATCCAGAGGCGTTCACCTCCGACGTCATGGTGCTCACCGACTGCGAGAACCCCTCCCTGGAGATCCCCGGTCTCACGGTGTCCCTGCGTGGGCTGCTGGAGCTGAAGCTGACGGTCTCGGCCATTGGCAGCGACGTTCACTCGGGGCTTTGGGGCAATATGGTCCCCGACGTATCGACCGTGTTGGTCAAGCTCCTCGCTCGCGTCATCGACGACGACGGGCGGCTGGCCATCGAGAGCTTGCGCACGACGTCTGACCAGGCCTGGCGTGCAGACGCCCGGAATGTGCCGCTGAACGACGCCACCATCCGCAGTGGTGCCCGCTTACTCGAAGGCATCGACCCCCTCGATGATCGAGGGCTTCCACCGGCCGAGTGGCTCTGGCGTCAGCCCGCTGTCACCATCCTTTCCACCTCGCTGCCGCGGCCGGAGGCTCAGAAGAACGCGCTCCGCACGCAGGCCAGCGCCACGCTGTCGGTCCGAATCGCGCCGGGGCAGAACGCCGAGCAGGTCCGCACAGCGTTCGAAGAGGTGCTCCTGGTCGACCCGCCGGGGGGCGCGCTGGTAACCCTCGAGCAGCAGCCGGGCACCGCTGACAGCTGGCTATACACACCGTCGGGGCCCGCCTTCGATGCGGCCGACCGCGCGTACCAGAAGGCGTGGGGGCGGCCCATGCTTCAGATCGGCGTGGGGGGCTCCATCCCGTTCGTGGCCCTCTTCGGCCGACGCTACGGTGACCTCCCGCTGATCCTCAACGGCGTCATGGACCCCGAGACCGGGGCCCACGGCCCCAACGAGTCCTTGCATCTGGGGGTCTTCCGCAAGGCCATCGCCGCGAACGTCTACCTCTATGAAGAGCTCGCGGGCCTGACCGAGCTGGTGCGGTGATGAGGATGGCACGAGCGCGTGCTCGGCTAGCGCCGAACAGGCGCTCTATCATCCTTCAACTACTATACGTATCGCCCTTCGGGCTCCTAAAGGCTGTTCATCAGCGCCTCTGCGCGTCACTGTTGAGCAGGTTCGGTCGGCTCATCCCGACGGTACTCTGCGCCCTGACGTTCGTCGGCGCGGGCTGTTCGTCCTTGAATCAGAAGCCGCTGACGACCCTGGACCTCAGCCCCAGCTACGCGCGTGCTCCGTCAGGCTCCTTTGCCCGTGCCGCCGAGCACCACCACTACGGCGTATCGTCGCGGCTACAGCATCACGACGGCGAGGGGCTGGTGGCAGGCCTGGGCTTCGCGTTCATGCAGGGGCGCAGGCTGTCGGCCACGGCGGTGCTCGATAGCACCTACGCGCTGGGGTCCGTCACGCCGTACGTGGGGTTTGATGCCGGCTTCCTGTCGATGGATATCGGCATGAATCTCTATCTGGGAGGCAACAGCCGAGAGCTGCGACTGTTGCCAATACCGTACGTGACGTTCCGGATCGGCGACCTGCGAGAGTGGTACTTCGAGGTCGTCACCGGCCCCGAGCGCGGGGCCCTCGATGGCACCATTGCGATCATCGGGCTCGGTGGTCGGTGGGGGGAGCGCGACGAGTTCCACCTGCGGGGTGGGTTCGCCGTGACCCTTACGCCCACCGTCGACAGCGGCTTCGACGGATCCACCAGCTTCGAGTTCATCGAGCCAGAGAATGCACCGGTGGGGGCGGTCCTCGAGTTCACCTGGGTAGGAGGGGACGGCGTCGGCCTGTTTTCCCGCGTCGTTGCTGCCGAGGCGCCCACCGTGTCGCTGGGCTTGGCCTTCGACCTCCAGCACCTGACCGGGGCGAGCGAGTAGGGCGCTAGAAGTCCTGCAGCCCGTAGTCCTTGAGCTTGTAGAGCAGGGCGCGATGGGAGATCTCCAGCAGCTGCGCGGCTTTCGTGCGGTTGCTGTTGGTCTCCTTGAGTGCACGCTTGATGAGCTCGCGTTCGATGTACGCCTGTGCCTTTTTGATGCTCAGATCGCCGGTGGCGAGCGTGACCTGCACCGGACTCGAGGACTCGCTGAGGTTCAGAGGCAGGGCGTCCGGAGTGATCCGATTGTCGTCACAGAGCACCACGGCGCGCTCCATGACGTTCTCCAGCTCGCGGACATTTCCCGGCCATGGATAGCCCAGCATCACCTTCATGGCCTCCGGACCGAGCACCGGCGCCGGCATGCCCATGCGCTTGGCCACGCGGTCCAGGATGAACTCCGCCAACAGGGGGATATCCTCGCTCCGCTCGCGTAGCGGGGGGACCTGCAGCTGAAGCACATTCAAGCGGTAGAAGAGGTCCTCCCGGAAGCGTCCCTCGGCGACGGCCTCGCTGAGGTTCCGGTGCGTGGCCGCCACGATGCGGACGTCGACCTTCACATTCTTGGTCGAGCCCACCGGCCGAATCTCCCCCTCCTGCAAGACGCGCAGCAGCCCCACCTGGACCGGGGGGGGCAGCTCGCCGACCTCGTCCAACAGCAGCGTACCGCCGTCGGCTTCCACGAAAAGCCCGATCTTGTCGGCCCGGGCGTCCGTAAACGCGCCACGAACGTGGCCGAACAACTCGCTTTCCAGCAGGGTCTCCGGGATGGCGCCGCAGTTGACGGCGACAAACGCCTTCTGCGCGCGCGGGCTGGTGCCGTGGATCGCACGCGCCACCAGCTCCTTGCCCGTGCCGCTCTCTCCGGTCACCAGGACGGTCGTGTCGAACGCCGCCACCTTGGCGATGGTCGCCTTGAGCTTGCGCATAGGCTCGCTGCTGCCGATGAGGGGCCGCTCGCTCTTCTCGATGGCCTCGACCCGCGAGAGCTGCCCCTCCAACTCCTCCACCCGCGCCTGAAGTCTCAGTCGCTCGGTGGCTTTGCGGAGCGTCAGAATCAGCTCCTCCCGCTTGAACGGTTTGGAGAGGTAGTCATAGGCGCCGCGCCGCAGCGCATCGATGGCCAGGTCGACGGTGCCAAAGGCGCTCATCATGATGATGGTCGCACCGACCCCGGCGCCTACCGCCGCGTCGACGAACTCCAGCCCGTTCATCCGCGGCATCTTCACGTCGCAAAGAACGAGCTGGTAGGGCGTGTCGCCGCCCGTCAGCCGCTCGAGCCCCTCGGTGGCGCTGGTCACCGCCTCGGCGCGGTAGCGCTCGGACCGGCTCAACATGGTCACCAGCATGTCGCCAAAAGGTTTCTCGTCGTCGATGACGAGCACGTTCAGACGGCGGTCACGCGGTGTTTCGGCGTTGCTCAAGGCTGCTCACCCTCATCAGCGCCCCGGGGTCTACCTGGTCGGTGGGGCCCAAAAAATCGCCAGCCAGGCGTTACGCATTATCGTGGTTGGCGTCTTGTCGCTGCAAAGAAGCTCCCATTTCCTCTCGGGAGGCCGCCAGATATGGCACCGAAGAACGCAATCGGACTGGATATCGGCTCCAGCTCCATCAAATTGATCGCACTGAAGGAGGACCGCAAAGGGGTCCAACTCCAGGCCTTCGACATGGCGATGTTGCCCCCTGAAACCGTGGTCGACGGGGCGCTGATGAACTTCACCGCGATCGTCGACAAGATCAAGGAGCTCACTTCAGCCGCCAAGCTGCGGCAGAAGGACGTGGCGTTCTCGGTCAGCGGCAACTCGGTCATCATCAAGAAGATCAGTCTGCCCGAGATGACCCCGGAGGAGCTCGACGAGAGCATCCAGTGGGAGGCCGAGCAGTACATCCCGTTCGACATCCAGGACGTCAACGTCGACGTCAACATCCTCAACCCCCGGGCGGGGCAGGGGCAGATGGACGTGCTCCTGGTGGCGGCCAAGAAGGACGTCATCAGCGACTACATCAGCGTGTGCCAGGAGGCAGGCCTCAAGCCTCGCGTCGCCGACGTCGACACGTTCGCCATCCAGAACAGCTTCGAGCTCAACTACGCCCTGCCGCCCAACGAGACCATCGCGCTCATCAACGTGGGCGCTTCGGTCATCAACATCAACGTCATCAGCAACGGCATCACGACGTTTACCCGCGACATCTCCATGGGCGGGGCGCTGCTGACGGCCGAGATTCAGAAGCACCTCAACGTCAGCTACGAAGAGGCCGAGCACTACAAGACGGCGGGTGAGGGTAACATCACCAACAACACGATCGCCCGCGAGGTGTCACGCCTCAGCGAGCGTGTCTCGCAGACACTGGTCACCGAGATTCAGCGCTCGCTGGACTTCTTCGCCGCGACCACCGTCAACGCCGACGTCTCCAAGATCTACCTGAGCGGGGGCTCGGCCCAGATTCCGCCGCTCATCCGCACCCTCGAGCGCAACCTCGAGGTGCCGGTGGAGCTGGTCAACCCGTTCAAGAACATCATCGTCGACCCGCGCCGCTTCGACGTCGACCTGCTGCACCGGATGGCTCCGGTGGCTGCGGTCGCCGTCGGGTTGGGCCTGCGCAAGTCCAACGACAAGTAGGGCGAAGGGGGAACCGAAATGATTAAGATCAACCTCCTACCCGCTTCCGAACAGAAGAAGCGGGCCCGCTCTGGTGGCGGGGGTGGCGGCGGCGGCTCACAGCTCTTCGGGGTCATCCTGATCCTGGTGCTGGTGGCCGAGGCCGTGGGCCTCTACATCTGGTACTCGGGGGTCGAGGACGAGGCGCGCAAGGCCAACCTTGCTCACTCCACCGTGGTCAAGAAGCTCGACAAGCTGAAGCGGGCCAAGGTCGAGTTCGAAAAGCGCGAGAAGGAGCGCGACAAGCTCAACAAGCAGAACCTGATCTTCAGCAACCTCGACGTGGGTCGCACCGGCCCCCTGGAGGCGCTGCAGTTCCTGGCCTACGTGCTGACCCCGACGGACCCCCAGCAGACCGACGAGCTGGAGGCCCACGAAGAGGCCGGATGGTCCAGCAGCTGGAACCCGGACACCGTCTGGCTCAAGGAAATCAAGCAGACCGACGATGGGTGGGTCGCGCTCAACGGCGTGGCGCGAACCACGCAGGACGCGGCGGAGTTCCTGAGGCGGCTGGAGTCGAGCATCTACTTCGTGTTGCCTGACATGCCCAAGCTCGAGCCGGAGACCGACGAGGTCTTTCCGGATCGGCTGACGCTGACCGCCTTCGAGATTCAGGCCGTCCTCAACCTGAACAAGGCGGGCGAGTTCCGCATGTACAAGGAAGACATGCCCGACGCGCTGCGGGCTTTCCTGAAGAAGCCCAAGAAGAAGGCGGCACCGAAGAAAGGCAACAAGAAGAAGCCGGCCAAGAAGAAGGGGAAGAAAGCCTGATGGATCAGCTCAACGACGCACCTATCCAGGTCAAGGCGCTGGTCATCCTGGTCTTCGCCGGCCTCATCTTCGCCGTGTTCTACTTCATGTTGCTGGAGGAGGTTCGTGGGTCCATCACGTCGGCCCAGAACGCCAAGAAGAAGGCCGAGGACGAGGTCCTGACGCTCAAGCGCTACGAGGACACCTCCCAGCTCAAGCAGCTCAAGCTCAAGGAAGAGCAGCTCAAGAAGCGCCTGAAGGCCAACAAGGAACGGCTCCCGACGGAAGAGAAGATCGCCGACCTGTTCGAGGCGATGGCCCGTCGGGCCGAGACCCAGGGTCTCGAGCTGGGCACGCGCACCAAGCTGCCGCCGGAGTACGAGGACTACGTCAAGAAGGTCCCCATCAAGATGACCGTCAAGGGGACCTTCCCCGCCGTCATCAAGTACTTCCGCTCTCTGACCGGCAACGACATGCGGCTGGTGACCCTGAGCAGCCTGCACATCAAGCAGCTCAGCTTCACCGACGTGATGCCGGAGGTCGAAAAGCAGCGGCGGATCACGCGGCGTGATCAGTTCGGACGGCCGGCGGTCTCCGAAGAGGTCAGCGCGGCCCGTGAGCTGGTCAGCAAGCTGGATGCCTACGACGAGGGGCGGCCCCGGGCGAGGGTCCAGGCCGACTTCGTGGTCACGGCATACAGCTACACCGGCAAGCTCGCGCCTGCCGGCAAGAAGAAGCGGCGCAAGCGCCGTCGGCGTCGTCGGCGCTAGTGGGGGTGGTTATGTCAGGAGCCAGCATGAAGAAGGTCATTACTGCCGTGCTGACCGCTGCATTGGCGCTCTCCGTCGCGGCCTGCGATTCGGACGAGGGCGGCGGGGACGAGAAGAACCCCGAGCAGCTGAAGATGGAGAAGGAGATCGAGGAGCGCCGGAAGCGTGCCGCGGCCAAGAAGGCTTCGGGCGGCGGGGGCGGTGCCGACGGTCGGGTCCAGGTGACCTACAAGAACAACAACTGGAAGGTGATCGAGCGGGCCTTCACCGAGTACCGATCGGTCACGGCCGTCAGCAGCAAGAACATCTTCTCGCCCAACTCCAGCACCTTCATCAAACGGCCCGAGCTGCCCAAGGAGCCGGAGCCCAGCGAGCTTCCCGCCGAGGAAGCGCCCAAGCCGGTGGAGGCCCCCAAGACGAGTGGTCTCGAAGCGTACGAGCTCAAGGACTACAAGCTCATCATGATCGTCAGCGGGACCACGGTGAACCGGGCCCTGGTCCTGGACCCCAAGGGCAAGCAGTACTTCGTCGAGCGTGGCTTCCGCATTGGCAACAAGGGCGCGCGTGTCCAGGCGATCACCCAGTACACGGTCTTCGTTCAGGAGCCGGACTCGGACAAGCCCGTCAAGCTCGACATCGAGCCCCCGTTTATCGGGCTGGAGTCCAAGCCCGACGGGGACGAGCCTGAGTCCACGGTGGTGCCGAAGACCGATCTGAAGGCCCTCTTCAAGGGGCTGCCAGCGGGTGGTGGTGGCACCACGCCCATCCCGCCCTCTCCGGGCCGCTAACGCAACAGCGGCGCCTCCTCAGCAGATGGAGGCAGGCGCTCCCGAACGCGACCCGGCCGGCGTCACCCGACGCCGCGCTGGGTGTCGTGCGTCCAGCCGTCCGACCTTTGGGATGGCGCCCAACATCCCTATTTTTGGTCGTTTTTTTGACCACCCAGCAGGGCACTCCTACCATCGCGAGCTGATGCCACAGACAGCCAAAAACCCAATGTTTCCGGCGTCTACCCCTTCAGGAGTGGTGGAACTCATGAAAGTTCACCGTATGCGCTCGTCGGCCTGGATTTCCGGGCTCATCGCTCTCTCGCTGGTGCTTCCGGCGTCGTCCTCCGTGGCGGCTTCCAAGCGCGGCAACACGATCCACGCGATCGATGTGGCCGAAAAGGCGGACCGCACCGAAATCACCGTCGTGGCCTCGTCGCGGCCGACGTTCACGGTGTTCAAGCTGGCAAATCCGACCCGCTTGTTCATCGACATCGTCGACGCGGACCTGTCCAAGGTGTCGCCCCGGATGATGGTCCGCAACGGCGTCATCGGAGACATCTCGGTGGTCGCCCCGGCCCGCGCTGGCAACGGCGCGATCGGGCGCATCCAGCTCGCCTTCGATCGGGACGCCAGCTACGACATCGAGATCAAGGGGACCAAACTGGTCATCATGGTCGATGGGGCAGGGCGCGATCGTCCCGATCTGAAGCTCGCCGCAGCCAAGGCCGAAGCGGCCCGGCTAGAGCGGGTGGTGGCGCGGGAGCGCAAGCTTCTTGGCGACCTTCGGGCCGCCCGCCAGAAAGAGGAGAAGCTCAAGCGCAAGGCCGAGACCGAGCGCGCCCAGCAGGAGATCCTGATGCGCCGCGTGGCGGCCGCCCGCCAGCAGGCGGAGCGTCTCAGCCTGCAGGCGAAGACGGAGCTCGATCGCATCACCACCGAGCTGTCGACGCTGAGCCGCAAGAAGCGCCTGGCGGGTGACCAGATGGCCGCCCTCGCGCGGGCCATCAAGGCGGAGAAAGAGCGCAAGGCGGCGGTGCTGGCCGAGCGCAAGAAGGCCGAGCAGCTCCGTCGCGCCGTCCAGCGCGCGATGGGTACGGAGCGTTCGCGCCTGGCCGCCATGAAGGCCGCCACCAAGCGCGCCGAAGCCGAGCAGAAGGCCGCACTGGACGAGGCGAAGGCCGCCAAGGAACACCAGAAGGCCGCGGCGCGTCTGGCCCAGGCCAAGGCCCGGGGCCACAAGGCGAAGCTCCGTAAACTCCAGCAGCAGCTGGACAAGCGTGCCACCGCGTTGACCCGTGCCCAGTCGGCCCTCGCCGGCAAGCGCAAGGCGGTCCAGGAGGCGCGTCTGGCGGAAGCCCAGGCGTCGGCCCGACTCCGTGACGCCCAGAAGCAGCAGCGCACCCTGGAGAAGGAGCGCCGCGACCTGACCGACAAGCGACTCGCCAAGGAGCGCGCTCGCGTCAAAGCGTTGCAGCAGGCTCTTGCCAAGAAGATCAAGCTGCGGGCAAGCGCCGCCAACGAGCGCGCCCAGCGCGACCTGGCGCGCCTCGAGGACCTGCTCTCCGCCCAGCGACGCGCCGTCAAGAGCGCCAAGCAGAAGGCCGAGGTCGAGCAGGCCCGGATCGCCATGCTCAAGAGCCAGCTGGTCAGCGAGCGCAAAGAGCTCGGGCGGCTGCAGAAGCTGCGCAAGTCCGAAGAGAAGCGCGTCGCCAAGCTGCGCCTCGAGGCCGAGAAGTACGAGGCCGAGGCTGCCGCGGCGCGCAAGCGGGCCGCCAACTACGCCAAGCAGCTCAAGCGCGAGCAGAAGGCCACCTCCAAGGAGGCCCACCGCGTCGCCGACGCCAAGATCGCTCAGCTGAAGGCCAAGCTCAAAAAGGAGCAGCAGGCCGCAGCGAAGGCGCGGGCCCGGGCAGAGGCGGCCGAGCGGAAGCGCCAGCAGGCCGACGCCCGTCGCCGCAAGTCGGAAGCCAAGCGTCTGGCGGCCGAGGCCAAGCAGAAGAAGGCGGAGGCTCGCCGCCTCGCCGCCGACAAGCAGCGCAAAGCGGCCGAAGCTGCGCAGCGAAAGGCTCTCGCCAAGAGCAAGGCGGCCGATGTCGCCCGCCGCAAGGCCCTGGTTCAGCGTGAGGCCGCCGATGCCGCCCGCCGTGAGGCACTGGCGCAGAAGAATGCGTCCGATGCCGCCCGCCGCGAGGCGCTCGCCGTCGCCAAGGCGGCCGAAGCCAAGCGTCGCGTCGCCGAGGCCCGTCGGAAGGCGGCCGAGTCCGCCGCGTCCAAGACCGAGCAGCAGCGCGTAGCCGCTGACCGCCAGCGCCGTCAGGCCGAGAGCCGTTACCGCGATGCCGAGCGCGCCCGCAAATCGGCCATCGCCAAGCGCGTCGCCGCCGACAAGCAACGGCAGGCTGCCGAGCAGCGTCGCGTCGCGGCCGAGCAGCGCGCGGTCGCGGCCCGCAAGCAGGTGAAGACCTCCGCCCCGGTTGCTACCGCGCAGAAGGCCCAGGTCCGCGACGTGGCCTTCCGGGACCTGTCCGGCAACGGCGGCGAGATCACGATCAAGCTCGACGGCAAGACCCCCTACGAGATCGTCCGTCACAGCAAGCGCCGCATCGAGCTCAAGCTGTTCGGTTCCAAGCTGCCCAAGGCGCTGGAGCGCAGCCTCGACGCCAGCGAGTTCGACGGTCCCATCAAGCTGATCAGCAGCTTCCGCAGCAAGAGCGAGCCGGGCGTGACCCGAGTCGTCATCGATCTGCGCGAGGACGCGACCCACGACATCAAGACCGTTGGCACCAACATCGTGTGGGCCTTCAACAAACGTTTCAAGCCTGCGCCGCGGGCCATCGCCCAGGCGCCCAAGGCGCCGCCGATGCCTGCCGTCAAGAAGCAGCGGCGTGGTCGCCGCACTCCTCCGGGTGTTCGCGGGTACCCCGGCGCCGTCGGCGCTGAGGGCGGGTCGACCGCGGGTCGTGGCGGCGGTGTTCCGAGCACACGCCTCATCGGTGGCCGCGGAAGCTCCGGACGTCGCGCCGGTGCGGGGCGCCGTTACCGCGGCAAGCGCATCAACGTCACCATCAAGGACGCCGACATCCGCAACGTGCTGACCTTCCTCGCCAAGGAGGGTGGCGTGAACATCGTCGCCAGCGACAAGGTCGGCGGCAAGGTCACCTTCCACCTCGAGAACGTGCCGTGGGACCTGGCGCTGGACATGATCCTCAAGACCCAGGGCTATGACTACGTGCTCGAGGCGGGCGTCTACCGCGTCGCCCCCGCCAAGGACATCCGCGAGGAGTTCGAGGCCGAGGTGAAGAAGAAGGAGGCCCTGCGCGAGCTCAAGCCGCTGGTCGTGCGCTTCATCAGCGTCAACTACGCCAACCTCAAGGACCTCGAGAAGCACATCAAGGGCGTGCTCAGCAAGCACGGCACGGTCACCATCGACCAGGCCACCAGCACCATCCTCGTCAAAGACGTCGAGGAGCACGTGCAGGCCGCCGAGGAGATCGTCCGGCGCCTCGACGTCCAGCTGCCGCAGGTCCTCATCGAGGCCCGCATCGTGGAAGCGTCGACGACCTTCAGCTCGGAGTTCGGCATCCAGTGGGGCGGCGACTTCGCCATGGCCCCCGCCTTCGGTAACCCGACTGGCCTGGCCTTCCCGTCCATCATCGGACTCTCCGGTGGCGCCGATGACACCGCGGCCCCGACCGAGGGTCTGCTGACCTCCAACCCGAACTTCGCGGTCAACCTCCCGGCGGCCGTCGGTGCCGGCGCCGGTGGCGCGCTGGGCCTGACGCTGGGCTCCATCGGTGGCTCGGCCAACTTGAACCTGCGTTTGAGTGCCGCTGAGACCCGCGGTCAGGTGAAGATCGTGAGCGCCCCGAAGATTCTGACGCTCGACGGCAATAAGGCTCTCATCCAGCAGGGCGTCTCCATCCCGGTGCCGGTCGTGAGCGCCAACGGCGTCAACACCCAGTTCTTCGACGCCTCGCTCAAGCTCGAGGTGCTGACCAACACCTCGCCCGACGGCAACATCCGCCTCGACATCGACATCGAGAAGGCCGAGCCCGACTTCGGCCAGACCTCGGCCAACGGTGCGCCGACCATCCAGAAGAAGGAGGCCAACACCTCTCTGCTGGTGCGCGACGGCGAAACCACCGTCATCGGCGGCATCTTCACCCGCAACAGCGGCTACAACGAGAGCGGCGTGCCGGTCCTGTCGAAGATTCCGATCCTCGGCTGGTTCTTCAAGAACCACCGGGAGAGCGACAGCCGGTCCGAGCTCCTCATCTTCATCACCCCGCGCGTCCTCAACCGCCGCGCCAGCGTGGTGGGCCAGGGCCAGTTCAGCACGGGCACCCGGGTGGAGAAGTAGCCCATCGGCTGCACGTGTAAACAGTTCAGCGCATGAGCCATGCTTTGACGCTGATTGGAATGATGGGCGCCGGCAAGACCACTGTTGCCGGCGTCCTCGCGTTTCGCAGGGGTTGGCGCGCGGTGGACCTGGACGACGTGATCGTGGAACGGGCAGGGCAGCCCATCAGCGCCATCTTCGCCGAGCAGGGCGAGGCGGGCTTCCGAGCCCTCGAGCGTGAGGCGCTCGTGGAGACGCTGCGCTCCGACCAGCCCATCGTCCTTGCCGCGGGTGGCGGGACGCCGGCGCAGCCCGGCCTGATGCAGGCCATCGTGGAAGCGGGGCCCACGTTTTGGCTGCGGTGTTCGCCGCAGCTGCTCGCACGACGCGCCATGGCCCAGGGGTTGGCCTCGCGTCCTCTGTTGGCGAACTGCGTCGACGAAGCCGCAGTCGCCTCGGTGCTCGCTGAGCTTCATGACCGAAGGGCTGTCTTCTATGGCCAGGCGCACGCGGTGGTCGACATCCGCGACGGCGACAGCCCTGAGGACATCGCCGATCGTATCGAGGCCCTGGAGGCCACGCTGTGACGCCGGTCCAAACCACGCTCGACGTTGCCCTGGGCGAGCGCAGCTATCCCGTTGTCATCACGCCTGACCTGCCCGGCCCCATGGTGGCTGAACACATCGCGACCCTGTCCGCCGGGCGTCGCGCCCGCGTGCTTGTGGTCACCGACAGCAACGTTGGGCCGCTCTACGGAGCGGACGTCGTGGCCGCCATCGAGGCGGTGGGATGCGACACGCGCCTGGTGACTCTGCCCGCAGGCGAGGCCCACAAGACTGTGGTGACCTGGTCTTCGGTCGTCGACGCTGCCCTGGACCATGGAATCCGCCGTAAAGACGTCATCGTGGCGCTCGGTGGCGGCGTGGTGGGAGACATCGCCGGGTTCGCGGCCGCCAGCGTCAACCGCGGGGTGGCCTTTGTGCAGGTGCCCACCACGCTGCTTGCACAGGTCGACAGCTCCGTCGGCGGCAAGACAGGCGTGAACCACACCACGGGCAAGAACCTGATAGGCGCCTTCTGGCAGCCCCGCGCTGTCATCGCCAGTCAGCGTGTGCTCGAGACGCTCCCCGCTCGGGAACGCCGCTGCGGGCTGGCCGAAGCCATCAAGCACGGCTTCATCGCCGACCCCGCGATGCTTCGGTCCGCGGTCGACGCGGCGGCGGATTTGATGGCGCTGGAGCCTGCGGTGACCAGCAAGCTGGTGGCCGACTGCGTCCGAATCAAGGCGGCGGTGGTCGAGGCCGACGAGCGTGAAGCGGGTCAGCGCGCCGTACTCAACTTCGGACACACGTTTGGCCACGCATTCGAACGAGAACTCGGCTACGGGGCTCTCACACATGGTGAAGCGGTCGCGCTCGGCATGGTGATGGCGGCCGACCTCAGCGTGGCGTTCGGTGTGTCCGACGACCCCTCTCTGGGGTTATTCGTGACGGAGGTCCTCGATGCCCTGGGGCTCCCGGCCAATCCGTACGCGCCCAACCGTCCTTCTCTGGATCGCCTTATTGCCGCGGCCCGAGCCGACAAGAAGGCGGTCGATGCAGATCGTGTTAACTTTATTCTGTTACGCGATGCCGGAAGTCCGTTGATCCAGGTGCACCCCTGGGCGCACATTAGAGAGGCACTAGAGCCTCGCTTTGAGAGCAGGAGGCCCCAATGATGGCTAAAAGTTCTGGTCGGACCACGTTGCTTGCCGCGCTTTGCGGACTCATGGCGTTCCCCATGCTGGGCGCATGCAACCTCGAGAACGTTCCCCAGGCCCTGGTGATTCGCGGCAATCGCGTGCCGGACACGGGCTGCGTGCTCAACGCCGCTGCCGCCGGAGGTAAGGTCCGGCTGAAGGGGACGCTGGATATGTCTCTGGGGCGCCGCTACGACGCCTATCTCATCGTCGAGAACAGGTTCATGGAGCTTCAGGAGCTGACGGCGTTCGAAGACGACGACGCCCGCCTCGATGGCTCTGCGGTCAGCTTCGAGACCCTGGAGATCGTGCACACGTTGCCCGCCGGCGTCCTGTCCGACGGTGCGTTCCAGACGGCCTTGAGCGATCTCTCGGTGCCGACTCCGGGCTCGACCATCTCGGTACCCATCTCCGGCTTCGTCGCCCCCGACGAGCTGGGTATCACCCAGGCGACCCTGGTGCCCGACAACCTGGGCCAGGCGATCCGTGCCTTCAGCGGCTTCGCCCAGGGCGTCGACGTCGAGATCGGCGTCGAGGTTCGCATCTCGGGTATCCGCGGTGATGGCACCATCGTGAAGAGCGCTCCGTTCTTCTACAGCATCAACGCGTGCAACAACTGCCTGGTCGTTCAGGATCAGGCCCTGTCGGTGGTGAGCTCGCCTCCGTCCGATGTCGGGCTCACCGATATCTACCCCTTCGGGGAGGTGTGCCTGGCTGGGCAGGACGTAGCGGTGAGTAACCTGTTCTGTGCCGCCTTCGGTCCCGGTGGCGTCACCCCCGACGATTGCAAGTTCAACCGCTGCCTGGGCCTGGCGTCGAGCTCGCTGCAGTGCGGCTCGGACGGGCAGGTGCTGGCCGCTCCCGTGGTCGCCGAGTAGGCGCGACCGTTTCGCCGTAGGCACGACCGTGAGCGACGACGGCTTCGGGACCGCCACCCTGGCGGACATCTACGCGCGCCAGGGGCACTACGACAAAGCACGGGCCATCTACGAGCGGCTGACGGCCGAGCGCCCTGACGACGCCGATCTGAACGCCCGGTTCCAAGCGATGTTGGCGCTCGCAGCCACGGATGCTTCCGGAGCTGGTGACGAGCGGGATGCTCGACTCGCTCGACTCGACGAGCTGCTCACTCGGGTTCGACGACGACGACGCTCATGACCAACAGCCCCGCTTCCCCGCGCATCCTCGTGTTACACGGGCCCAACCTCAACATGCTGGGCACGCGCGAACCGGAACTCTACGGCAGTCTCACCCTCGCGCAGCTCAATCGTGCGTTGCTCGAACGGGCCGATGCCCTGGATGTTCGGCTGACGACCGCTCAGTACAATGGTGAGGGGGAGCTGGTGACAGCGATCCAGGCGGCGCTGGGCGACGCGGATGGCATCCTCATCAACCCCGGCGCCTACACCCACACGTCCATCGCCATCCGCGACGCGCTGCTGGCGGTCGGGCTGCCGACGGTCGAAGTACACCTCTCCAACGTCTACGCCCGCGAAAGCTTTCGGCACCACAGCACCATCGCCGACATCGTGGTCGGGCGCATCATGGGGTTCAAGCTGAACTCGTACCTGCTGGGGCTGGACGCGCTGGTGGCCCACGTGTCCGCCGGAAGTGGTGGCTGAGACAGCGTTTTCTGGTCACGCCCGGGTCGGCTGGCGGATTGTTTCAGGGATTGTTACGCTCACCCGACGGCTTTTTCCGTCTCCCAGACCCGTCGGCTGGAGTAAGGCGCTCTAGATGAACAAGAACAAGCTGGTTCAATCAGCTCAAAAGTACATCTCCAAAGGCCAGTACAAGAAGGCCATTGGCGAGTACGAGAAGATCGTCAAAGAAGACCCGCAGGACATCCGCGTGCGGCTCAAGTTGGCCGACCTCTACCTTCGCCAGAAGGAGACGGACCGGGCGGTGTCAGAGTTTCTCGGGTGCGCTCAGCACTATGAGAAGCAGGGCTTCATGCAGAAGGCGGTGTCGGTCTACAAGCAGGTCATTGGCGTGGCTCCTGACCGCGTCGACCTGTACGTGGCTCTGGGAGAGAACTACCAGAAGCTGGGCCGCAACAACGACGCCACGACCCAGTTCCAGGGGGCGTTGGCCCTGCTGGAGAAGAAGGGCGACCAGGGCGGCAAGCTCGGCGTGGTCCAGAAGATGCTGGACATGGATCCCGACAACGTCGGAGACCGGGTCCGGTTGGCTGAAGCCTTCGCTGCCAGCAACAACCAGGTGGAGGCGATCAAGGAGCTTCGCCGCGCGGTGAGCGCGTTGGACAAGCAGCGCGAGGAGAACTCGGACCTGGAGAAGGACTTCCAGCTGGTCGCCGAGCGCTACCTGTTCTTCAAGAGCGACGACGGGCAGATTTCCAAGCGTCTGGCGACCTCTTACGTCAACACCGACCGGCCCGAGCTGGCGCTGTCAAAGCTCAAGGTGGCCTACCGCAAGCAGCCGCACGACATGGAGACCCTGTCGGTCGTCGCGGACGCCTTCGACATGCTGGGCCAGACCCACAAAGCGGTCACCGTCTACCGGGAGATGGCGCGCCAATACAAGAAGAACGGGCTGCAGGGCGAGTGGCAGGATTGCCTCAACGCGATCCTGCGGCTGGATCCCACCGACGAAGAGGCCCGCGCCGCGCTGGGTGAGTCGGAGGGTAAGGCCTCGGGTCAGACCATCGAGTTCGATTCGACGTCGTCGAGGCCTGCAGCCGGTGGTGGAGCACCGCCGCCGCCGCCGGGCGGGGCGCCGCCGCCGCCGCCGGGTAAGCCGGACTCCCTGGTGGAGGACCTGATCGCTCAGGCCTCTGGCGCTTCGGCCAAAGCTGCAGGACCCGCGTCCACGCAGATCGGCCCACCCGGAGCCGCTCCACCGCCGCCCCCCGCCAAGCCAGCGCCGCCTCCGCCCAAGCCACCGGCGGCGATTCCGCCGCCGGCCGCGGCTGCCGATGACGACCTGGACTTCGACGACGACGATGATGATGACGACGACGTCGGGTTTGGCGACGACGGTGTCGGCGAGAAGACCCTGGTCGACAACCTCTTCATCCCCGATGACGTCCTCGCCGACGTGCAGGCAGGGCTCGACTGGGCAGCTCCGGCCGCCGCCGAAGAGGTCTCGGCGGAGGACCGGAAGGTCCGAGAGGATCTGCGCGAGCTCGACTTCTACGTGAAGAACGGTCTGAAGGATGAGGCGCAAGCGCTGCTCGTCGAGCTGATCGGCAAGCACGGCGAACACGCCGAGCTGGTCAAACGGCGCGACACGCTCGCCAAAATGTAAGCCTGGCGGCACCTGCCGCCCCCCACCGCGGGCGTTCGGTTGGACGCCTGCCCGCCGCTACGAAAAGGTGGTGCCGCGATGCCGTCGCCCGAAGAAGTGATTCGTCTCGAAGAGCAGGAACTGGCGACCCAGGAGCAGGGCGTCGGTCAGATGGAGGAGCAGCTGGAGGCCCAGGAGGCCGGCCTGCTGCAGATGGAGAAGTCGTTTGCCAAGCGCAACAAGACCCTCCGCAACCTCCAGGAGTATGTCGCCAACCAGGAGACGAGCCTGCTTACCCGCGCCGAGGCCATTGGGCCCAAGGCAAAGGCCCTGGTGGAACAGACCCTCGCGACGGCACGCAATGAAGCGTCGAGCGAGGAAGCGTTCAGCATGGGCGCTGTGGACGAGCGTCAGGTTCTGTTGGAGCGGCGTCGAGAGATGCTGGCCATGCGGATGGAACTGGTGGAGGAGCGCGAGCAGCTCTACAGCAAGCGCCTCGAGGCCGTCGATGGTGCTGACAGCCACTTCAGTACGGCTGAAGAGAAGCTGTTGTCGCGCGAGAAGGTGATCGCCGACACCCTCCGCAAGCTGATTACCCAGGCCTCCGAGTTGAGCGGCGGCGATGAGGACGACGACGATGAGGAGCCCGCGTTAGGAGCCCGGGCAGGGCCAACCGCAGAACCTGAAGCACCTGCAGCAGCGAAGCAGGATCCGGCTCCAGCACAGGAGGCTCGGCCAACGGCTCCCGCGCGCCCAGTGACGGCGCCCATGCCGGCCGCCCCCGCACCGCGCAAGAAGAAGAGCCGCCTCCCCACGGGGCCGTTGGGCTCGCGTGCCGTGGCGGTCATGGAGCGAAAGATCGACGAGCGCGATGGCGTGACCGTCGAGCATGGTCGTGTCGACAAGCAGTCGGCGACAAGCACCCCGTCCGGGGCCCGTACTCGGTCCGAGAGCAGTGTCACCCGCCAACGCCGCGGTCGCGGCCGGTCTGGCGCCAAGCAGTTCAAGATCACGCTCGAGGCCGTACTGGGGCAGGGGGAGAAACACACGTTCTTCCGCTATCGCGCCGATGGACCGACGGATCTGCCGGGGCTATTCTTGGCGACGCCAAACCTGCTCCGCGAGGGTCGCGAGGTGAAGCTTCGCATCAAGATCAACAACAACAGTATCGAGACCCGGGGCGTGGTGTCCTGGCGTCGCCAAGCCACCGACGGCCAGGGGCCGCCGGGGATGGGCATCGAGATCGCCGAACTCAGTGAAGAGGACTGGGGCCACGTTGGCGCGTATATGAAGAAAGCCGCGCCGATGGTGGTGTGAACGAAGCAGGAGACGAGGACATCATGACGACGCCAACCATCGAGCCAGTGGAGATCGGGCTGCTCCAGCGCAACGCCGACCTGCCTGAGCCCGACGCCGTGCTCGGCCGCTTTGTCGAGTTCTATCAGGCCAGTCTCCAGCGCGAAGCGGAGATGGCGCGAAAGCAGGAGCAGGCCTCGGATCTGCTGGCCGCAGAAGATGCGCTGGACGATGTCGCAGGTCTGGACGAGCTGGCCGCCGCCGCCGAGGACAGTGGTCTGGTGCCCAGCGACGACGGTGGCCTGCCGGACGTGCAGTTCGATGGGGCGGCGCTCGAAGCCTTTGGCGACGACATGGGCGATCCTGGGGCAGGTGATGCTGACGGCGGTGGTCTGTTCGCCGATCTCGAGGCGGCGGACGCCGACATGGGCGAGCCTGACTTTGGCGGCGATGGTCTCTTTGGCGGCGGCGAAGAAGCGCCCTCCGAGGATGGTCTGTTCGCCGAGGCAGGAGGCGGAGACGATGTGACCTTCGGCGAGCCCGAGGCTTCGGCGGAGGATGGCGCTGGCGACGAGTTTGGCTTCGGCGAGCCCGAGGTTCAGGCGGACGCGGGCGATGAGTTTGGCTTTGGCGAGCCTGAAGCTCCGGCCGAAGAGGGCGCTGGCGACGAGTTTGGCTTCGGTGAGCCCGAGGCCCCGGCCGAAGAGGGCGCTGGCGACGCGTTTGGCGCTGGTGAGCCTGAGGCCGCCGCGGCGGACGGTGGTGACGAGTTTGGCTTCGGCGAGCCCGAGGCGCCGGCCGCCGATGCCGGTGACGAGTTTGGTTTCGGCGAGCCCGAGGCTGCAGCGGCGGATGCCGGTGACGAGTTCGGCTTCGGCGAGCCGGCGGCCGAAGCGGTTGACGTCGAGGACGATCCGTTTGGCAGCGAAGCGACTCCGCTGCCTGAAGCTGAAGCTGCCGTGGGCGTCGAGGACGACCCGTTCGGTAGCGAAGCGACCCCGCTGCCCGAGGCTGCGGCCGATGCAGGCGTCGACGCCGACGATCCTTTTGGTAGCGAGGCGACTCCGCTGCCCGAGGCTGCGGCCGACGCGGACGACCCGTTTGGTAGCGAAGCCACGCCTGTGCCCGAGGGGGACGCGGCTGGCGAGGAAGAGTTCGGCTTCGAGGACGATGCCTTCGGCGCTGAAGCGACACCCGCGCCCGGCGACGAGGACGCTCCGAAGAAGAAGTCCAAGAAGTCCAAGAAGAAAAAGAAGAAGAAGTAGGGACGCCTCTTGGGATTGTCAGAGGAGGGCCCGTCCGAGGCCCTGCCGACGCAACGCGCGGCTTTGGTGGCCCGGCTGGTAGAGCACCACGCCGGGGGAGAGAAGTTCGGTGACCTCAAGGTCGGAACCGAGTACGAGATGTTCGGCTATGCCCGTGAAGGGTTGCGGCCGCTTCATTATGCGCACCCGGACGATCCCAATGGGCCGTCGATCAAGTCTCTGCTGGAGGCTTCTGTCGGCAGGTTGGGTTGGAAGCGGCTCACCGACGGGGTAGCGCTGATCGGGATGTGCTGCTCGGAGTCGGGGGCCTCACTGACCCTCGAGCCTGGCGGGCAGATCGAGCTCAGTGGGGGAGCGGTGGTGGACATGCACGCCACCGCCCGCGAGCAAGCCGTCTATCAGCAGACCATGAAGGAGGTTGGTGACCTCCTCGGTATTGTCTACGGCTACGCGGGGTTTCGCCCGGTCTATGGTCCCGAGGACCTCGACTGGATGCCCAAGCGGCGCTACGACATCATGCGGCGCTACCTCCCGACGCGCGGTTCGCTGGCCCATCACATGATGCAGCGCACGTGCACGGTGCAGGCCAACCTCGACTATCGGGGCGAGGCCGACATGGGCCGAAAGCTGCGGATAGCGATGGCGTTGCAGCCGCTGTTCACGGCCATGTTCGCCAACTCACCCTTCACCGGGGGCGCGCCCAACGGCTACCGCTCGTTCCGGGGGCATATCTGGACGGACGTGGACCCTGATCGCTGCGGCATGCAGGACTGGGTGTTCGACGGCGACGCTCCGAGCTATGAACGTTACGTCGAGTACGCGCTGACGGTGCCGCTGTTCTTCATCGAGCGGGACGGGGAGTACCTCGATTGCGCGGGATTGCCCTTCGAGCAGTTCTGCCGCAAGGGCTTCAAGGGCCACGGCGCGACCATCGAGGACTACATCCTCCACCTGTCGACCATCTTCACCGAGGTCAGGATCAAGACCTACCTGGAGGTCCGGGGCGCGGACGTGGTCCCGCCCGACCTGCTGGTGGCCCTGCCGGCGCTGACTCGGGGGCTGCTGTATCACAGCGACGCTCTGGACGCGGCCTGGGACCTGGTGAAGAGCTGGTCCTTCGGCGAACGGGTCGATCATCGGGCGGAGGTGACCAAGCTTGCGCTGGCGGCCAAGAGCCCGAAGGGACACACCACGCAGGACCTGTGTCGTGAGCTGTTGACCATCGCCAGCTCGGGCCTGGCACAGCTGAGCAAGCAGGCCGGGGTGGAGGACGAGTCCATCTATCTGCAGCCGCTGCAGACGCTGGTCGAGGCAGGCGAGAGCCCGGCCGACCGGGCGCTGAAGTGGTGGGATGCGGGCAAGCGCACCAGCGACGAGCTGATTGGGCATTACCTGAGGTAGAGGCCGGCTTCGGGGAGCGGCGACGGCAAAGGGCCCCGGCAAACGGCCCCGGCCTCGGCCTCACTTGTCAGCCGGGCAGCTCCGCGTTCACAGATTCGGTCCCGAACTCGCTCATGCCCTCCCGGCTGGGCCGCGGGCACCAGTTCCGGAAGTCGATGTCGGCAAAGACGTTGTTGACGGCCTCGAGCTCGCGGAGGCGTGCGTCGTCCACACGCTCGCCGTCGATGGCGGCACACAGCTCGTGGAGGTTCTCCAGGTGCTGCCGGGTCCGGTTGACCGCGTACTCGACCGTCGTCCCCATCGCCATGATGAACGCCCAGTCACTACTCTGCGCCAGCAACAGCTCACGCGCAGCCTGGTTGAGCGCCCGCCGCACGACGCCATAGGCCCGGTCGTGCCAACGGACCAGCCGCACGAAGCGCTCCTCGGCGTGATGCAGCTCGCGATACAGCCACGCATTGGCACCCTCGACCCAGACGCTGAAGTCCCCATCCCGCCCCCATGTCGACGCGATGGGGCCCACCATCTCCATGGCGTGACCCGCGTCGATGAAACGCTCTGGGGTCGTCAACGCGACGTCCGGGTCTGCTGCAAGGAGCCTCAGCGACTCCTCGAGCCACGTCGGCCCCTCAGCCCACCAGTGGCCAAACAGCTCGGCGTCGTAAGGCGCCACCAGCAGCGGAGCGAACCCAAAGTCCGAGGAGAGGGTGGCCAGCTGAACGCGCCGCTTGTGCGTGAAGTCACGCGCATGCTCGCGCGCTTTCTGCCGGGCAGCCTCGGGGTCGTACGGCGCTTTGTCACCCAACGGCACCTCACCGGTGATGCGGTGCAGCTTGATGCCCACATCGCGTCGGGGCCCGCCGCCAAACAGCGGGTGCAGCTCTTCCTCCAGCGCCTCCCAGCCCAGGTCGCGATAGAACTCACGGTAGGCCGCGTCGCCGGGGTAGCCCTCGTCGGCGCTCCAGACCTCCTTGCTACACTCGGGATCACGGCCGAAGACAGCCACGCCGCCGGGGGCCACAATCGGACGCAGATGGCCGAAGTGCGGTCGAGGCCGAGCGAAGCTGACGGTGTGCGTCTCGGACACGAAGTACTGCAGCCCGTTCTCTGCCAGCGCGTAATCGACGCCCGGAGCGTAGGCGCACTCGGGAAGCCAGATGCCTCGCGGGCGCCGCCCGAAGTGCTTCTCATAGTTGTCGCAGGCGGTTCGAATCTGGCCGAAACGGGCTTCTGGCGTGGCCATCAGCGGAAGTAGCCCGTGGGTCGCGGTGCACGTGACGATATCCACCCTACCGCCGCGTTGGTGGTGGGCGAATGCTCCCACGATGTCCTGGTTGATGCGCCACCACGTCTGCCGGGTGGCGTGAAGCTCGCGCACGTAGTGTTCGGTGGCGTCGTGGAACTCGGTGTGGGCTCGACGCGCGTGTTCGCGTTCTGCGAGCGCGATCAGCGCGTCCAGACGCTTGCCGTAGCGCTGCAAAAGCAACGCGTCCCGCAGCATCTCGCACAACGGCGGGGTCATGGACATGGTGATGGGCGCTCTGACCTGCTCGCCGGCGAAGCGGTCCAACATCCCCAGGATGGGCAGGTAGGTCTCGGTGATGGCTTCGTAGAGCCACTCCTCCTCCATCATCGTGGGCTGGTCGGGGTGACGCACCCAGGGGAGGTGGGCGTGGAGTACGAAGGCGAGGGAGCCGTAGGTAGCCATCAGCGTTTCGTCCCGTAGTGTCCGGAGGTTCCAAACCCGCGGTCGCTCAGCGGGGTTTGTGCCCCCTCAGGCATCTGCGCGTCGGTCATACCGTCGCCGGACAGGCGGACCCAGCGGGTGGGGCCGGGTTCACTAGGGCCCGTAGGTGGCGTCGCAAAGGTCACGGTGGCGACGTGGTGCATCTCTCCGTCGATGTCACCTTCCAGCGTGACCGTTCCATGCGTGTCAGGCAGGACAGCGACCCAGCCCTCGCCGCCAAACCCGGGCACGCTGAAGCGATGCAGGATGGCGTTGTCGTGTGACCGGCGCGCGGTAAGCTCCCAGCGGGAGACCTCAACCTCGGCGATGTCCCAGTAGACATAAAGCCGATCCGGCCCCACCGGCATCACTCGGACCCTGGGCGAGGCTGGGTGGCGTTCGGAGCCTGGAAACCGCACTGCAGCACCACCGGCCGCATACGCAGGGGCGCTCGGCCGGTGAACCTGAAAGCTGCTCATGGTTCTTCTTTGGTCGAAAGTGGCCGCGTCACGGCTCGTCGGGGCTGATCTCCGCCTCGATGAGACATGTCGCGAAAGCCGCGATGGTGTGGCCCTCCCACATCGTCGCGTTGTTCCCTGAGAAGTTGCCGCATTGATCGTATTGCGTCGAGTATTGCTTGCACTCGTCGGTGTCGTTGCAGCGCAGCACGCAGATGCGGGTGGTCTCCAGGCTGTAGTCATCCTTGAGGCTGTTGAGCTGGAGGCAACCGTACTTCTGGATACCGGGCTCGGTGGGGTGCTGAATCGAGGCGCATGAGCCGATGGACGGGTTGCTGCAGTCCATGCTGCAGAACTTGAATCCGCTGCCCAGATAGTTCTCGTCGTAGCAGTAGCCGGTGACGCACTCACAGTGGTCCTGGCAGGCGGACATGATGGGCTTGTCGCCGGGGGTGCCATTGCACTGGCCGACGGTAACGGGCGGCAGCTCGGCAGGGCCGGTGCTGGTGTCGGTAGGACCGCTGCCGGTGTCTCGCGGTACCCCGGGGTCCGGGGTGGTCCCGAAGTCCGGGAAGGTCACCGAGGTGTCCTCAGTGGCGGGCGGCGCATCCTCGGCGCACCCCAAAAGGTTCATCGCCACCGCCAACATAAGGGCGGTGAGCCCAGGCTTTGCCGCCATGTCTACCACTCGTCGCATCCCAGGATCTCCAGGTAATCCGGTAAGGGTCAGCAGTATAGCCACATTGCCAGAACGACAAAAACCGACTTGCGCCGCAGCGCAGGTCGGTTTTTGGACGAAGGAGCTGGAACGCGTCGGACGCGTCCCTGGCAGCCCGGTCTAGAGGAGGTCCGCCACGGCCTCGCGCTCGCCGACCAGCTCATCGATGGTCTTCTGCATGCGCGCCTTGACGTCGTCGCTGATCTCCAGGCCCTGGACGATCTCGTAGGTCCCACGCCCCGTGATCTTGCACGGGAAGGAGAAGATGAGGCCTTCCGGCACACCGTAGGAGCCGTCAGAGCAGACAGCCATCGACACGTAGTCGTTGTTGCCGCTGCCGAGGAACCAGTCGTGCACGTGGTCGATGGCGGCGTTGCCGGCGGAGGCCGCCGAGCTCTTGCCGCGGGCGGCGATGATGGCCTTGCCCCGGGTACGCACGGTCTGGTCGAAGCTGTCCGCCAGCCAGCCGCCGTCCACCACTTCGGCGACGGCCTTGCCGCCGATGGTGCCGTGGGTGACGTCGGGGACCATCGTCGGGGAGTGGTTGCCCCAGATGAAGACGTTCTTCACCTCGCCCGGCGTGACGCCGGCCTTGGTGGCCAGCTGGCCGACCGCCCGGTTCTGGTCCAGGCGGGTCATGGCGTGCCAGTTCTCCTTCGGGATGCGCGTCGCCTGCGACATCGCGATGAGGCAGTTGGTGTTGCAAGGGTTGCCGACCACGAGGATCTTGGCGTCGGCGGACGCGTTGGCGTCGATGGACTTGCCCTGGCCCGTGAAGATCGGGCCGTTGGCCTTGATCAAGTCCGAGCGGAGCTGACCCGGGCCACGCGGCTTGGAGCCGACCAGCAGGACTACGTCGGCGTCCTTGAAGGCCACGTCCATGTCGTCGGTGGCGATGATGTCGTGGACCAGCGGGAAGCCGCAGTCGGTGATCTCCATGGCCACGCCCTTCAGCGCGTCCAGGGCGACAGGCAGTTCGAGCAGCTGCAGGATGACGGGCTGGTCTTTGCCCAGCATCTCGCCGGAGGCGACTCGGAACAGCATGCTGTAGCCGATCTGGCCAGCAGCACCGGTAATGGCGACGCGAAGGGGTGCAGTCATCGGGTGTCTCCCTGGGATGTGCGGTGGGACAGAACTCGGCCCCCGCCTTAGCAGCGTTTTGGGGCCAGGTCCACTGGGTTGTTGGTCAGTCGCTGCGGGGCCTCAGGCGTCACCCTCGGAGGGGTCATCTCCTCCACTCTGCGCAGCGACCTGAGCCTCCACCGAGGCCTCGTCCTGGATGAAGGTCTGCGGCTTGTACCAGATGGCGACGAACACGAAGAGGATGGCCGTGATGAGCATCGCGTAGGCGAAGAACATGTAGTAGCCGGGGCCGGACAGGCTGTTGGTGTGGGCCACGATCTTGCAGCCCTCGGACCGTGCGGCCTTCCACTTCAGCGTGACCTCGCCTCCTGGCGGAGCCACCGTCTTCTTGTCCACCTCGAAGCTGGCGATGGCAGGACCGTCGCCCGCGACAATGGTGATCTTCTTCTCTTCCTCGTCGCCGTCCTCGCCGTTCTTGCAGGCCAGCGCGAAGGTGGTCTTCTTGTCGGGCGCAACGGTCTTTTTGCCCTTCGTCTCCACGATGCCGCCGGGGGGACGCAGGTTGCACTCGGTGGCGCCCTCGACCTCCCAAATCAGCTCCACTTCTTCGCCGGGGGCGGTCATGACGCGCTCGGCCGTCAGGGCGCGCTTGGCGCCGAACGTCTTGATGACGACGTCCTTCTTCTCGTCCTTGTCGCCCTTGTCGATGGGTACGACGAGCTCCACCAGCTTGCGCTCGGAGGCTGCCTCCTTGCCGGGGGCCTCGCAGGTCAACGCGAACCGCGTGTGCTTCTCCACCTTGGCGACATACGAGCCACTGGTGGGCAGCTTGTCGGCGACGGGCGTCTGCTCCTGCATGAACACGTTCACGCCGGCTGTGAACATGTTGCCGGCGAAGACCGACATCAAATAGAGCCCCATGATGAAGGACTTCATCTTCTTGGGGGCCTGCGTATAGCTGAATTCCAGCGCGGTGATGGAGACCATCACCTCCGCCGCGGTGATGATGATGTAGCTGGCCAGCTGCCAGGCGATGCTGACCTGAACCCCGGCCTCGATCTGCTCCTGGACGTACGCGGGCAGGATGAACGCGGGCACGGTGATGAAGAAGCCGATCGCGATTTTTCGCAGCGGCGTCAGCGGAAAGACCTTGTTGATGGCCGGGTAGATCACAAAGCCGAACAAAGGGATGAACGCCATGACCAGGATCGGGTTGATGGCCTGAATCTGGGATGGCAACCAGACGATGCCCAGCCATTCGCGGTCCATTTTGTCGGCCTGAAGCACCCAGGACGACCCGGTCTGGTCGAACAGCGCCCAGAACATGGCGACGAACAGATAGATGACCGCCAGTCGGCCCATCGCGCGAAGGCCGGTGCCGCTGAAGACCTCTTTGACGAAGTCCATGCCCTGCGGCGGGATGTGAACGAACACCTTGCGACCCATCCAGAACACGATGGTCGCTGCAAACATCAGCAGGCCAGGAATGCCGAAGGCCATGGCCGGCCCGACCTCGGCCAGGAGGATGGGTGTCAGCAGGGTCGAGATGGTGGAGCCGAAGTTGATGGCGAAGTAGAACCAGCCAAACACCTTCTCGATAAGGTGTGCGTTGGATTGGCCGAACTGATCGCCTACATGCGCGGATACGCAGGGTTTGATACCGCCTGAGCCGACGGCAATGAGCGTGAGGCCGACGGCGAGGCCTTCACGTGTTTCCCAGACGGCGAGGACCCCATGTCCCGCGCAGTAGACCAGACTGATCCAGAGGATGGTCTTGTACTTGCCGAAGAAGGCGTCCGCGAGGATGGCGCCCAGAATCGGAAAGAAGTACACGGCCGCGCCGAAGAAGTGGAACCAGGACTTGGCCTCCTCTTCGCTCATGACGTCGTAGGCGCCACCCGAGTCCATCAGGTACTTCGTCATGAAGACCACGAGGATGGCCTTCATGCCGTAGTAGCTGAAGCGCTCGGCGGCCTCGTTGCCGACGATGTACGGGATGCCCTTGGGCATCTTGTCCGACGGCACGGGTGCGGTCAGGTAGGGCTCTTTCGCTGTGGTCGCGGCGGTCGCCATGACACCTCCGATGAGACGGGAGCGGGCGGTATCGCACGGAAACCCCCGCCACGTAAAGCGGCTTTCGGGCTCAGCGGGGCCCCGAACGGGGGAGGTTCAACGCCTCTCGAATGGCCTCGAACTCCGGCGTCCACTGGCCGTCTACGTCACGGATGGTGAGCTCTGAGGCGCCGGTGGTCGAAGGCACTGTCTTGCAGACCGCATACACCAGGTAGCGCGGGCCAGCCCCAGTGCGCGGTAGCACCGTCACGGTGTGGGCCACATGGAGCCCGGCGTGGGCGAAGGCGGCAGCATTGCGGTCGGACTGGGCGCCATCCATGAGAAGCACGCCGCGGCAGTGGGGTGCGGTCCCGAGCCAGCGCGCGATTGCGGCGGCATAGGCCTCGACGCCGCCGCGAAGCTCGAAGCGTGCGGCAGCACGCTGCGGGTCCTGGGGCAGGGGACCAGAGCCGAGAGGCATATAAGGCGGGCTACCCGTGATGAGGTCGAAGGGGGCCCGGGCGGCCAGGTCGACGGAGCGAAGGTCGGCATGCATCGGGGCAAAGCGGTCGGTGAGCCGGTTGTCGGCGATGTTGCGGACGAGGAGACCGTGAGAGACCTCCTGGGCTTCGACTGCGGTGAACCGTGTGGTCGTGGGGAGGACGCCCGATAGCATCAGGCACACCGAGCCCTGGCCGGCCCCGATGTCGAGCGCGTTGGCCGCGGAGGGGACCGCCTTGAGGCCGTAGTAGGCGCAGAGGATGTCGTCGGTGGCGGACCGATGGCCCTTGCGGCGTTGCCAGAGGTGCAGGGCGCGGGTGAGCTGGACCTTCTGGAGTGGGTCTTCGGGGGCGTGTGTCGTGGGGGTGTTGGTCATCGGCGAGACGGTGACGGATTCGGGGGCGGTCGTCCAAGGAAAGGTTGGCACATCGGTTGCACAGGTAATCATCGTGCTCCGAGGCGGGGCGTCACTGAAGCAACGACATGCGCTTCCCCCTCTCTCTTTCGCAAGTGACGCCTCGCCTCGTTTTTTCGTTCAGGGCTCCGCCACCTGCGACAGGGGACCCGGCGCGCTCTGTGAATGGGAGATGTGGGTGGTGGTCACACGGAGCTGGCGCCGCCCTTCGAGCTGCCGTCCTCGTACGCTTCTATGAGGCGGCTAACCTCAGTCAAGCGTGATGTGTTGTTGTCGCCACCGGGGTGGCGTTGCTGCGGCTCCTC
>JGI12316J15310_10000123_pt6 | contig 30857 bp, 27 predicted proteins | sample MarCyaLeptolynsp_FD_15310 | JGI IMG/M metagenome (IMG submission 15310)
CGTTTTGCTGTTGACCATTGGTATCGATTCATTAAGCAAAGATTACATTGGACATTACCAGCCTTAAGTACGCCACATCAAGGTGAAAGGTGGAGTGATTTAATGCCACTGATGACTTGGCAACTATGGCTAGCTAAAGATATTGTAAAAGAATCTCGCCTTCCTTGGCAAAAATCCCAGTCTAATCTAACGCCTGGAAGAGTTGCACAATCAATGTTAGGACTTTTAGTTGAGATTGGAACTCCAGCACAAGTTCCCAAACCCCGTGGAAAATCCCCCGGATGGCTAAAAGGGAAAAAAAGAAACAAACGCACTCGTTATCCCATGGTTAAAAAAGGTAAAAGCGCCTTCCATAAAGCTAAAAACAAGAAGAATTAAATCGCATTTTGCATCAATTTACTCACAGCTCAGCCTCAAAGGAAGACTGAGTGATTTTGTCATAGTCTAAACTCCAGTTATTAGGTCAGTGCAAATGCTAGTGCAAGAAGGCAGAAGGCAGGAGGCAGAATTCTCTTCTCTATTGCCTATTGCCTATTGCCTTATTTCTCAAGACGTTAGCATTTCTCCTGAATCCAAGCGCTCTAAATAATCTTTGAGATCTGCTACTACCTCTCCAGACAACAAATAGCAACCGAGCAGGTTGGGAAAAGCCATAGCGAGGAGCATCATGTCGCTAAAATCAATTACTGCTTTGAGGTTGACAACTGCACCAATGAAGACGCAAGCCACAAACAAAATCTTGAAAACAATGACACTTCTATCACTAAACAGATATCCCCAAGCTTTCTCTCCGTAGTAGCTCCAGGAAATCATGGTGGAAAAGGCAAACAGGGTAACTGCGATCGCTAATATAATTGGAAACCAACTAATTACTTGCCCAAATGCTTCTGAGGTTAGCTGTGCACCTTCGAGTTCAGATTGATAGACGCCAGTAATTACGATCACCAAAGCAGTCATATTACAGATAACAATCGTATCGACGAAGGGTTCTAGTAAAGCGACAATTCCCTCTCTCACTGGTTCATCTGTGCGAGCTGCTGAATGAGCAATGGCTGCGGAGCCGATACCTGCTTCATTGGAGAAACCACTGCGTCGAATTCCTTGCACGATTACACCAACAATACCACCACCAACAGCTTCGGGAGAAAAGGCTTGGCTAAAAATAGTGCCGAAGGCACCTGGGAGTTGGGGAAGGTTGGTAATGATGATCCACAGGCAGGCAAGAATATAAATAATTGCCATCGTTGGTACGAGTTTGCTCGTCACTGCGGCAATTCGGCTAATGCCACCAATAATCACCACCGCTACTACTGCAGCAACAACTATGCCATAGCCCCAACTTGGTAAAGCAGGAATAACCTCAGCAACGGCTGCATAGGATTGGTTAGCTTGGAACATATTGCCCCCACCTAGGCAGGCGAAAATACAGAGGATGGAGAAAAGAACAGCAAGTCCCTGTCCCAGTGGACGCAGTCCTCGATCTGAGAGCCCCCTTGAAAGGAAGTACATTGGTCCACCATCAACGGAGCCGTCTCCTCTAATTCTCCGGTATTTCAGGGCGAGGGTACATTCGGTAAACTTACTCGTCATGCCAAAAAAGCCGCCAAGGGTCATCCAGAAAACCGCTCCTGGTCCCCCTACTTGGATTGCGACTGCTACACCAGCAATGTTGCCTAAGCCGACTGTTCCCGATAGCGCTGTGGCTAGAGCTTGGAAGTGAGAAACATCTCCTTCATCATCGGGGTTGTCGTATTTCCCTTGTACGACATCAAGAGCATGTTTAAAGGAACGGATATTGACGAAGCCGAGGCGAATGGTGAAGAAAATTCCTCCAACAATCAACCAGACAACGATGAAGGGAAAGCCAGCAATCTCAAAAAAGAAGATCTTGGCCAAAACTGCCACAATTGCCGAGAAGATAGAATCGAGGACAGCGACAAAGCCTCCTGATGCTTCTTCCTCCTGAGCTAAGGCTCTAGTGGGTATAGCGATCGCTAATATAATAAACAGTCCTAACAGATATCGGTGAGCTGTGGCACCGGTGAGCCACTGCCACGGGCGATGAATTCCTTGATTTTGTTGAACTTTAACTTTGACCTGCTTGTCTTTTTTCATAGGGTAACTAGAACTAAAATGTTATCTGACCTCTAGATGTCTTGATTTAGTAATTAGAAAGCATTAAAGCAGACTTATTTACTTTTTTCACGATCTTTGTGCTAAACCGGGGATTTTTCCAGAGTAAGGCATGTCCAAATTGTGTGGGTTCCAATTGTGATGTTGACCATCTTGATGGTGTATGAGCAGCAGTAGACATTTTAGTCACTCACACTTTAGTTGAGAGAATGCCTGCTCAGCACTAAATATATCGATTTGTATCATTTCTGTGAAAGATAGCCATTCAGGCAAATCTTTGACACGCAAAGCTCTTAACTCTTTTGGCTCTATTTTTTGAAGACCACCACCATAACTTCTTCCAGCTCTCTGAATACATGCTATGGGAATTTGGTTTAAAGATGAGAGAAGCTCAATCTCTCTTGCTTTACTTTGCTGTAGCAAATACTGAAGTTCCGATTTTGGATAGAGACAAATAAACCCGTTAGTTGCTATTCAACGATCCTTGCAGAATTTGCAAGACTTAAAGAAATTAGGTATGGATGAATTAACAGGTGGTCAGCAGCGTCTCATGAAAATTTTTCAAGATGGCTTGAACTGTCCTGAAGTGAGTAGGAAAATCACCAACTACGGAACTACTATTGTTAGATAGTGGAAATCAATGGGACGGAATCTAAAGGAGCTATAGAGATTTCTTACTTTTATCCAGGTTCTAATCTTGCAGCTACACCAGAAGTAGTTTCTATTATCCCCAAAATCTATTTTTAGGAGCCCCAATGAAAATTCAGCTCATTGATGAGTCTCAATTCAGGCAAATCAAAGGCATTCGACAGATTATAGTTCATAATCATGCTCGAAAATTTGCGTCCCTCGACTTAAAGCCGGAAAAAATTTCTGTCGCTTTACCGCTTAGTAGTAATATTGTTCAAATCTTGACATCTACAAAAGAACCTGAAACCCTTATGGCATCTAGGTCAATATTGAGTTTTTGGAGATGTCTATTGGGCAAAATTTGGAACTATAGCTCCTCGTCATAGCCTGCTAGAATGTAAACGTTTCGACTTCGGGCATCAACACAGATGAGATGGATGGGCTGGAGCATCAGGTACGTTAGCTAATAGCCGACACGATATAAACTCTCTAGCTGAGCCGCAGTAGGCATTTTAGTTACTCACACTACCTATTAGCGGTAATAGGTAGTGCAGGTGTAATGGCTGCGGATCAACAGGTGGCAAAAATAGGTTTGACTTCTGGGTGAGACAAAAAAGTGAACCAATTGTCCCAATACAGTTAATCCCCGCCATCGCTCTTCCACAGGATTATACAGCAGATAGAACAATAGTATTAATGTGGATATGCCGTATATTTAGGCATCGCTCTTTTTTGCATCTCTTTTAGAAAGTTTACGTTTTTTCCTCCCTTTGACTAATGCTTCTACCCATTCAGACTGGATATACTAATCCTTCCGCCAATTGATTGTTACCTGCGGTGGTACAACACCCCGGTTCACCCGTAGCAGGTAGTTTATCAATTCTAGTCAGAACTTAAAGGAGAGAAGAACAATGCATGTTTGTTTGCCTAAAAGCTTGTTAGTTTGCTGTACTATTTTTGGTATGCTGGGCACTACTAGCAGTGCTGCCAATGCAGCCAGTTTCTTGTTTGATTTTGAAAGTGGTTTACCTGCTGAAGCATTATTTCTCCAAACAACACCAGAAGGCACTTTGCCCTTTACACCAAGTATTGAAACAATTGATGGCAATAGCGTCTTACGATTGAGTGATGACTTGCCCAGTTCAGAAGGTGGGGCTATTACTAGTTCTTTGGTGAATCCTACTGCGACTTTTGAGAACATCAAGGTTTCTGCTCTGCTGAATCCCGCTGGCGATACTAATGATCAATTCTTGTTATTCGCTAGGCTGAATTTGGAAACCTCTGATACCTACTTAGCAGGAGTTGACTTTGCAACCAATCGGCTGTTCTTGAATAAAGTTATTGAAGGGGAAGTCCCTGCTACTCCCATAGCGGAGGCGTTTAATGTTTTGCCGGATCTGAATCAACCTTATTTTGCTGAGTTTACAGTAATTGACAATCAACTTATAGGACGTTTGTTTGATAAGACTGGCACTAATCAGTTGGCTGAACTGTCAGCTTTTGATACTGATCAACCTCTATCGGCAGGGGTTACAGGGATTAGTGTAGATATCAGCGATAGAGGTTTCCCTGAATTTGACGACCCCAATAATGCAACGATTGACAACTTCGGTGCTACGTCGGTACCGGAACCAAGTTCTATATTGGGTTTTTTGGCGTTTGGTGCGTTTGTAACCAAAATTTCACAGCGTAGATCCGTGTCAGCGAAGCTCAGATAGTACGATTGCTATCGCAGGATGGGCAGCTGTCACTAATCTAACCACTTCCACACTGCGGTTTCAAAATAGTACCTTTACCAAATTGGTGTTCTGGGAGTTTCAGTGGCTATGAGCTTGGTGTTTTAGTAGATTTGTTTTGCGAATTTGACTTGCTCTAACTAACCATAAAGTCTAACGACCAAGGTCAGTAGCTGGCACGAGTATTTCGGACAGACCACAGTGATTACCCTCCATTGAATCAGCCTCAAGGATTAGTACATGCTTTCTACCAGCTGAGAGTCATTACCCACCAGACTTAAAATATTAAGTATGTTAAGAAGTGTAATGTTAGGGTAAGATTTTTTCATGGCTGATCAGTTAATTCGCGCCACAGCAGCCGAGGGTGGAATTCGAGCAGTTGGGGTCATTACTACAAGTATTACTGAAGAAGCTAGACAGCGTCACAAGCTCTCCTATGTAGCGACTGCAGCCTTGGGTCGGAGCATGTCTGCAGGATTATTGCTGGTTTCTAGTATGAAGCGAGCAGAATCAAGAGTCAATATTCGCATTAAAGGCAATGGACCCCTCGGTGGACTTCTTGTTGATGCGGGATTAGATGGAACTGTAAGGGGTTATGTCGAAAACCCAGGAGTTGAATTACCACCGAATGAGCAGGGTAAACTTGATGTAGGCAGCGCTGTGGGACGTGATGGTTACCTTTACGTAGTTCGGGATGTTGGCTATGGCTACCCATATTCCAGTACTGTTGAACTAATTTCTGGGGAAATTGGCGATGATATCACTAATTACCTAGCAACTTCCGAACAAACCCCTTCAGCGTTGATAGTTGGTGTGTTTGTCGGAGCAGAAGGAGTTACAGCAGCCGGAGGGATATTGATTCAAGTACTACCCAAAGCCGCTAGAGACGAAACTCTAGTAGAAATGCTGGAATCTCGCATTGCCAAACTCTCAGGATTTACCCCTCTGTTGCAGTCAGGTAAGACTTTACCAGAAATTTTTGAGCTGTTGCTCGGAGATATGGGCTTGGTTATACTCCCAGATATCCACATGGTGCGTTTTCACTGTGGTTGTTCCTTCAATCGGGTTTTAGGTGCTTTGAAAATGCTAGGAGAAGCAGAACTGCAAGATATGATTGAAAAAGATGAGGGAGCAGAAGCAACCTGCCACTTCTGCGGAGAAATTTATCAAGCTAGTAGTGATCAACTGGCTAAGTTAATAGATGATTTGCGAGCTGAGTCTGTTTAGTTTCCGGTGCGATATAGTGCTCAAGCGATTACACCCTGCCTTGTCTTTTCGGTTTGTCTATCTTTTCCTCCTCTCGTTCTGGATCTTCACTATGACCCCTCCAAGCAACGCTCAATCTTCACTTACCTGGCAATCTCCCCCTGCTTCCATAGAACGCATATTAAATGCACCGTTGCCTCCTGGAGTGACTATCTCCCCTAACCAGAGATGGTTTGTTACTGTAGAACGTCCACCGTTGGTTCCCATCGCCGAACTTGCTGAACCCGAATTAAAGTTAGCAGGAGTTCGCCTCAATCCTAAAACTAACGCTCCTGCAGACCCTTACACCTTTCGCAACCTCACCTTTCGTGATTTAAGTGGGGGAGAAGTCCAAGAAGCGGCACTACCAAAGGATGCCCGCTTGGGGTTTTTTCGCTGGTCCCCAGACGGACAGCGGCTAGCCTTCACAATTACGCAAAAGACTGGTTTAGAACTGTGGGTGTTGGATCTCCCTTCCGGAAATCTTCGCCGCCTCACTGACCCCATTCTCAATGCCACTTATGGTAACCCCTGTAACTGGTTGCCAGGAGATAAAGGCTTTTTGTGCAAAGTTATCCCGGCGGAGCGAGGAGCGCCCCCAGACCTTCCCATAGTTTCCTCTGGTCCTTCTATTGAAGAAAACCTAGGGCGCAAAGCTCCAGCTCGCACCTATACCAATTTGTTGCAAACCCCTTATGATGAAGCGTTGTTTGAGTATTACCTCACCTCAGATTTAGAGCATATTTCCTTGGAAGGCGATCGCTTTCCACTCCTTGCTAGCGAAATTGTGGATGAAGCCACTCCCTCTCCCGACGGTAACTTTATTCTCCTGGAAACCTTACACCGTCCTTTTTCTTACCAAGTGCCTATCTCCCGTTTTCCGAAAGAGATAGAAGTACTCGATCGCACAGGCAAACAGGTTTACGAAGTTGCAGACTTGCCCCTAGCAGACGATATTCCTATTACCTTTGGCTCAACGCGCGTTGGTCGTCGGCGCGTCAATTGGCGAAGCGATCGCGGCGCAACCTTATATTGGTTAGAAGCTCTTGATGGCGGTGATGCAGGACGGGAAGCAGCGCAACGAGATGCTCTATTTGAACTTCCAGCTCCTTTTAACGGACAACCCCAAGAACTTTGGCGATCGCAGTACCGCTTTGAAAGCGTGCTGTGGGGACGAGATGATGTGGCGCTAGTAGAAGAGTGGTGGTACGACAACCGCCTTAACCGTCTTTGGATGATCGAACCGCAAAATCCTAGCACTGAGCCTAAACTCCTCGTCGAGCGCAACTATCAAGACCAATACAGCAATCCTGGTACACCATTAACAACGCTGGGTAAGTACGGCAAGCGAGTTCTGCGTTTTACCTCCAACGGCGATTCTATCTACTTCGAGGGACGAGGAGCTTCTGAAGCAGGAGTCTATCCCTTTCTTGATCGCCTCTCCCTTACCACAGGACAAAAGGAGCGGCTGTGGCAGGCACAAGACCCTTACTACGAGCAAGTTGAGGAAATTTTAGATGATGAGGCTGAGCAGTTAGTCACCCGACGACAGTCCAAACAGGCTCCTCCCAACTACTTTATGACAAGTCGTCAAGGAAACGAACAACCGATTTCTCTGACCAACTACCAAGATCCTGCACCCGAGTTTACCAAGGTACACAAGGAAATTATCCAGTACCAAAGAGCCGACGACATTCAACTCTCTGCCACATTGTATCTCCCTCCTGACTACGATCCTCAGCGGGATGGTCCCCGACCAACAATTTTTTGGGTATATCCCCAGGAATTTAAAGATGCAGCAACCGCCAGCCAAATTACAACAGCAGAAAATACCTTCAGTCGTCCTTCTGGCTTTTCACCTTTGTTTTTGTTGCTGCAAGGCTATGTGGTGGTCAATAACCCCAAGCTAACCATTATTGGGGAAGGCGATCGCGAGCCTAACGATACCTACATTGAGCAGTTAATTTTAGGAGCGAAAGCAGCCGTTGAGGAAGTGGTTAGTCGCGGCATTGCTGACCCCAACCGCCTCTTAATTGGTGGACATTCCTATGGCGCATTTACCACAGCTAATTTACTCGCTCACAGTGATTTGTTTCAAGCAGGGATTGCGATGAGTGGAGCCTACAACCGCAGTCTCACCCCCTTTGGTTTCCAAGGAGAACAGCGCAATTTTTGGCAGACAAAAGACACTTATATTCAAATGTCACCCTTCACCCATGCTGATAAAATTAACGAGCCACTACTATTGATTCACGGTGCGGATGATAGTAACTCAGGGACTTACCCAATCCAAAGCAAACGGCTTTACGAAGCGATAAAAGGTTTAGGGGGAACGGTGCGTTGGGTGCAACTTCCCCACGAGAGTCACGGCTATCGTGGACGAGAGAGCGTAGGTCACGTTCTCTGGGAAATGATTCGTTGGTGCGATCGCTATATCTAGTAAAGGATACAACAATTTCTGTAAAGGGCTTGACAAATTGCTCTTTTGGTAAAATTAATCCCACACTCACCTTTTGGTTGAGATGTGGGATAAGTCACAGTTGAGGCTAAATTTTTAAACAGCAGTAACGTCGTTAGTAGACACCAGGATTGTAGCGATCGTCACCATCATTGTAAACTCGTGCTGGATCAGTCACCATAAAATTGTCAAGGTTGCCTTGCAACCGTTTTTTCTGTCTTTCACTAAGTCCGGGAATTTCTAGAACATCCTCTACTGATTGATAGGGAGCATTCTGAACAATTTTTCCAGCCAGAGTGGGGTAGAACCCTGGATAGTTACGAAAATATCGAACATGGGTATTGTTCAGATCGATTTTTTCCTTGTCACCAAATTCGGTGGCAAGCTTGGCATCAGCAGGATTAACGGAAGAAGCCTCTGCGAGCAAAACAGGGGATGATTGCAAAGTAAAACTACTAAATGAATCCAGGTATGTCAACGGCATTGGCGAAGCTATTGCTCTCTGGGATAACCCCAAGCAGCTCATGGCAATGGTCAAGACTGCAAGCAGACGAACCAGTCCTCTCATCAACTTAACTCCTTAGCTTATACAACACAGCATTAAGAATGAACAGAAGTTATACAACTGTTCGGTTAGTTTAATTTTTGTTTCTATTATCTCATCTTATTAGACATCCTAATCTGAAAATAGACACGGGGACGTGGGGACGCGGAGACACGGGGACGCGGGGACGCGGAGAGGACTGGGCTTGAAACCCTTTATTTTCGGTAATTTTTAAATTGATCTAAAAGCGGACTGAGAAATCAATTTTTTATGGCAAGATATAAAGTCGCTCAATAGGTAAAGATCAATACATTTAAATATGACTCTGCGATTAGGTGATACCGTACCGGATTTTAAACAGAATTCTACTGAAGGCGAAATTAGCTTTTACGAGTGGGCAGGCGATAGCTGGGTTGTGTTGTTCTCTCACCCAGCAGACTTCACACCAGTTTGTACCACTGAGTTAGGTGAGGTTGCCAAGCTCAAGCCTGAATTCGATAAGCGCGGCGTCAAAGTGGTAGCTCTGAGTGTTGACGATGTTGATTCTCACAAAGGTTGGTTGGGAGATATCAACGAAACTCAGAAGACAACGGTCAACTACCCAATTTTGGCAGATCCGGATAAAAAGGTCTCTGACCTTTATGATATGATCCATCCCAATGCCAGCAATACGTTAACCATACGTACTGTCTTCATTATCGACCCTCAAAAGAAACTTCGCCTTAATTTCACCTACCCTGCTAGCACCGGGCGTAATTTTGATGAAATCTTGCGGGTGATTGACTCTTTACAACTGACGGATAACTACCAGGTGGCAACTCCAGTTAACTGGAAAGATGGAGATGATTGCGTTATTGTCCCATCTATTAAAGATCCCGATGAATTGAAAGCTAAGTTCCCCAAAGGTTACGAGGTAGTCAAGCCCTACTTGCGGATGACTCCCCAACCTAACAAGTAAACTCAACAAACGGGTGAGCGAAAAAAAGGGTGGGGGTATGGAGAGATAGAGAAACAAAGGAAAACTAATAATTTGAGAGGATACAAAGCTCGAAAATTCCAATCAAAATTTCGCTCACCCTTAACAAACCACCGCTTATTACTCAACAATTGACCAATCTTAATGGATATCAAAGCAGGCTTCGTCGGAACAGTTGGTAACACGCCACTTATTCGCCTCAACAGTTTTAGTGAAGAAACTGGTTGTGAAATCCTTGGTAAAGCTGAGTTTCTCAATCCTGGTGGTTCCGTAAAAGACCGAGCGGCACTTTACATTATTAATGATGCCGAAAAAAAAGGCTTACTTAAGCCTGGAGGCACTGTAGTTGAGGGTACAGCTGGCAACACTGGCATTGGTCTAACTCATATCTGTAATGCCAAAGGTTACAAATGCTTGATTATTATTCCAGAAACTCAATCTGAAGAAAAGATAAATACCTTGAGGACTCTAGGGGCTGAAGTTCGCACTGTCCCTGCAGTACCCTACAAAGACCCTAATAATTATGTCAAGCTTTCTGGACGCACTGCCGCCGAGATGGAAAATGCTGTTTGGGCAAATCAGTTTGATAACCTAGCAAATAGACAAGCTCATTACGAAACCACTGGACCAGAAATTTGGCAACAGACTCAAGGAAAGATTGATGCCTGGGTATCCGCTACTGGTACGGGAGGAACTTTTGCTGGTGTCTCAATGTACTTGAAGGAAAAAAATCCTCATATTAGATCCATCTTGGCTGATCCGATGGGCAGCGGCCTCTATAGTTATGTCAAAACTGGGGAGATTAAAGCGGAAGGTAGATCAATTACAGAAGGTATTGGTATCAGTCGTATTACAGCTAATATGGAAGGGGCCCCCATTGATGATGCGCTTCAAGTTGATGATTCCGAATGTGTGCGGGTAATTTACCAACTCCTTCGGAAAGATGGACTATTTATGGGGGGTTCTGTAGGTATTAATGTGGGAGCCGCAGTTGCCCTTGCCAAACAAATGGGACCTGGTCACACTATTGTTACTGTCCTGTGTGATGGTGGTGCTCGTTATCAATCTCGATTATTTAATCGGGAATGGTTAGAGTCCAAAGGACTTTATTAAGAATTGAGAATTGAGAATTGAGAATTTAGAATGCTTATAAAGCTGAGGAAAGAGAGAGTCAGACGTAAGCCGGGTTCTGTTCTCTTAGCTGTTACTAGCTAAAAGGGCAATTATCTATCTGGGGCGCCTGTTACCAGACGCCTCTGGCGGTTCTTTTGTAGCGGAACTGGTAAAAGACCAACCTTAGTTCCTACGACCTTGCTCCCAACCGGGGTTTACCGAGCCAGCACCTCTCGATGCTGCTGGTGCGCTCTTACCGCACCTTTGCACCCTTACCAATTTTTCCTATGTCCTAGATCCTTCGTCCTTTGTTTTTTGACAAATGACAAATAACTATTGACAAATGACAAATTGGCGGTATCTTTCTGTGGCACTATCCTCACGGTCACCCGCACTGGGCGTTACCCAGCAAGTCTGGTCTTTCGGGAGCCCGGACTTTCCTCAGAGGAAGATTCTACCTCCTCCGCAACTGCCTTCGCTTACTCTCTCCTTTCTCTAGTCTACGTTATACGCAGTAGTGTTTGTATCTGAAAATACCAGTCAGACTCCCATGAACTTTCACCTCACAACGTTCGTGCAGCGTTCTCCGCAGGAGTAGGATGAAAATTTCTCTGTCTCCGCGTCTCCGCGTCTCTGTGTCTATTTTCAGATTATTTCGGCTTCAAAGCAAGACTAATAGCTTTTGTCCAAAGTAGTTTTTTAGGAATGAATCGAAGAGACAAGCAGCAGGTACGAGTCTTTGCATCTCCTTCAATTAACTTGAGTGATAATCGCAAGTGGAATGGGTCAGCTTTTTCAGTTGCTTTTTTCAGTTTTTTTTCTGCAAATAAGGGGTCATTAAATTTTTCGTCACTAACCTTAATATCACGATTTTCACCAGCAACAAGAATTGTCGCTACCTGCTTTTGGGGTACTTCTTGATCGTCATCTAATACACGAATTGCTCGTCGCCCACCATTCTCAAAATCCATAATAGAGCTGCGGTCCCAGTCTATGTCAATGGACGAGTTTTCTGATTTATTTTTAATATTAAATGGTAAGTGCTTAAATTCAGCAATTTTATAACTTGGTGCTAACTTAAATTTAATTTCTAGCAATTCTTTTAATTCATGCTCTTCTAATTGTTCATTCAAAAAATCAGAATCACCTTTTATAACTATTTGACTTTCTAAAGACTCTACAGCCTTGGAAAAAGTTAAAGCCACAATAATTAAATACACAGTCACAACGAATAAATTCATTTTTTATCCCCCGTAGCGCTAGATTTAGTGATTAAATTAATCCTCAAATCTCAACTCTCAATACATTAATCATTCCTCAGAGAAGAAAAGTCCTTAAACCAGCCTCGACGCCAGAAAAAGAAAAATAGAACTACTGAGATTAGTATCATCAGCAGCCAACAGACAAAGTAGCTCCAAGTCCAATTTAGCTCTGGCATATGCTTAAAGTTCATACCATATACCCCAGCAATAAAGGTTAAAGGGATGAAAATAGTTGAGATAATAGTCAAGAGTTTCATTATCTCATTCATTTTGTGACCCACTGAGGACAGATAAACATCCATGAGGCTAGAAGCTAGTTCCCGATAAGTCTCTACCATATCCAGTACTTGAATTGTATGGTCGTAACAATCTCTCAAGTAAATTTGGACATCGGGACTAATGAGAGAGCTGCCGTCGCGAATCAGGTTATTGATGGCACTACGCTGAGGCCAGATTGCTCGGCGCAAGGCTAGTAGTTCCCGCCTGAGTTGGTAAATTTTCTCCAAAGTATGGGGTGTTGGGTTGAGGATAACCTCATCTTCTAAGGCTTCGATCCGCTCACCGTAGTCTTCCAAAACGGGAAAAAAACCATCAATTACCGCATCCAAAAGAGCGTAGGCAAGATAATCAGCTCCAGTGTGACGAACCCTGCCTGTGTTGGTACGAATGCGATCGCGTACTGGTTGAAAAGAATCTCGCAGTGGTTCTTCCTGTACGGTAAGTAGATAATGTTTTCCCAAGACAAAACTAACTTGCTCACTCCAGAAACCCTTTTCTTTAGGTTTCGGCATAACCATCAAGGCAATAATCACCAGCTGATCTTCGTAATACTCGACTTTCGGTCTTTGGGGTACGTTGACGACGTCTTCTAAAATCAGTGGATGTAACTCAAACACCTGACCTAGGCGCTGTAAAATCTCTTCATTGCCTAAACCAACTACATCAACCCAAGAAACTGACTTAGTGTTCAAATAGGGACTACAAGCTTCCGGTTTCTGGATGGCAAGACGGGTTTCGTTGGTTTCGTTATAATCAATCAAGACGATAGTAGGGGGTGATGCATCTGCTTCAATATTGAGGGTTCCTGGTACAGCACCTGGTTTATCGAAGTGATAATCAAACAAATCTTCTTCATTATTGGGTTGGGAGACTAAGCCAGAATTCGGCAAATTTTTTCGTGCCATCAAAAAAATGGGTTTCAAACCCCGTCCTAGAAGGACGGCTTAACAATTGGTATTAATTGACAATTTCACTGCGAGAAGTTTTGTTCTTTCTTTGTGGATTGGGTTTTAACTCTACTGGCAGAGATTGTACAGTACCCCACTGATTCAACAAACTTTTAAGGAGAATTTCTTGTTCAGTGTGGGATTCCTTAAAGTCTTCGCCAATATTCATCAAGGCAAACCAGACTGTACCCTGTTTTTGAGTTGGCAACCCTCCCACTAAGGCTCCGATAGTATTCCAACTGCCGGATTTAATCACCGATAGGTTAGGTAATTGGTGTTTTTCTAAGATACCTGGATCTTGACCAATAATGGCAAACACATCAGCAACGGTTAGATTATAGGCTTGCAGATAGCGCTCAATTGCCAGAAACATGCCACAAGCGGCACGAGGAGAAATTTTTCTTTGAGCAATGGAGCCGCTCAACTGAATTTCTGTTAGAGGAACTCCTGCTGCTTCAGCTGACTTTTGTGCTACTGCTGCTGTGCCACCGACGGCATTATCTAGAATCTCTACCATCACATTGTTACTGTAGAGATTCATTTTTTTGAGTAGTTCAGCTAGGGGAAAAGAATAGTGGCGTACTAGCGGTTGTACATTGCTAGGAGTAGAGGGAGAGACAACAACAGAACCTTCAATTTCTACCTGAGGTTGAGGAGTTCCAGTAGGTAAAGTGCGATACTGAGTTTCTGCTTCTTGAGGCCAAATCTGAGCATTTAACCCTTGTTTGAGTAGATTTCCTGAAGCCATTGGGTCAAACTGAAAGTTCATATAAAACTTGCCAGTAATAACCAAGTTACCAGCTACCCGCTTGATACCCAACTGATGGAGAAGATTCCCTACAGCAATTGCTTCTTCCCAAACAAAAAAAGGATCTTCTCCTCCTTGAATTACCAAATCACCTAACAATACCCCATTTGCGATCGCTCCAGTTGCTCCAACTAGGGTAACAAACTGATGGTCTGGTCCAAAGGTTTGCAAAGCAGCTAGGGTAGTTGCCACCTTGGCGATGGAAGCAGCAGGCTGAGGTACACTACCTTGATAATTTGCCAAGAGGGTTGCACCAGTTTGTATCCATACTCCTTGGTTTCCCTTCGCTGCTCCTTTAGCAGCCAGTTTGTTGATATATTGCTCAATTTGTTCTTGAGTAGTTGGGTTGAGATTATCTAGATTTTTTATCAGTTCTAAGGAATTGTCCAGTTTTGTACTGGTGTTTGCCTCCTTTGCTAATGGTTCAGAGGCTTCAGATTGAGGAGATGAAGATGTATCTTGCGGCAAATCAGTAGTAGCACAACCAGCAACCAGTGCCAACAGGATTACAGATAGGGTAGTATGCAAGCGTCGATTTTTTAGCATCTTACATCTTCCAGACAGGCGAGACGCCTGTTCCACAAGAAACTGATTATTTTTATTTGTGCAAACTAGATGCATTTTAGCTTATTCCTAATTGCCGATTCCCAATTCCCAATTCCCAAACAACAAATGACAAATGACAAATGACAAACATCCATCCATAGAGCTAATCCTCAGCAACTGGTTAGCAGGACAAACTCCAAAAGAGGTAGAGTATCAACAGCTAGTAACTGAAGCCTTAGCAGACAAGTCTAGAGCAAGAGCTTTTGGCATTACATCACTAAATGTAGAGAAAATCATTCAGGAGCGAACCCAACTCTTCCAAGCTGTTGCTTCTGAAGTTCTCTCATTACCGTCTTTTAATAAAAAAGGGAGGGAACAGGCAACAGGCAACAGAGAAGAGGATTTTGCTTGTTTGTTCTCTTCGTCGAGGGTGAAGCTTCCTAAAACTCAACAACAGCAAGCAATTTTATCCCTTTGGAATCTTTGGCTTCCTTTAGCAAGACAGTTGACGTCATCTCGGCAACAGTTGTGTCGTCCTCTTATTCAGGGGATATTAGGAGGACAGGGGACAGGCAAAACTACCCTAGGAACTGTACTTAGTTTGATTCTCACCCACTTAGGTTACCGCACTCTCAACCTTTCGATAGATGACATTTACAAAACCTATGGAGAGCGACAACACCTCCAACAACAAGACCCCCGCCTCGTCTGGCGGGGCCCCCCAGGAACCCATGACGTTGAGCTAGGTTTGCAGCTTTTAGAGCAACTGCGTCAGCCAAACCAACAAGCACCAATTTCAGTACCTCGCTTTGATAAATCTGTTTGGGGAGGTATTGGCGATCGCAGTGGGACTGAATTGGTAGAAAATATTGATATTGTGCTATTTGAAGGTTGGTTGGTTGGGGTTCAACCGATCAATCCAGTGGTGTTTGATGGAAATACACCAGCACCGATTCAAACTTGGGCTGACAGGTTATTTGCGCGGGATATGAATGAGCGGCTCAAGGATTATTTACCTTTGTGGGAATATTTGGATAGGTTGATAGTACTCTATCCAGTTGACTATCGCCTTAGTAAAGAGTGGCGACTACAAGCAGAACAAGAAATGATTGCGACGGGGAAATCGGGGATGAGCGATACTCAAATTAGTGAGTTTGTCGAGTATTTTTGGAAATCTCTTCATCCAGAGTTATTTATCACACCTCTAACTAGAAATCCTAGCTTGGTAGATGTGGTAGTGGAAGTCAATCGAGATCATACTCCTGGGGCTGTTTATTTACCATGATGCCAAATACGCTTTACCTTGACGACAACCTACCCAAATACTAATAGGGGAAACTAAAGTTTCCTCCACATAATATGCGCATCCACATAACCCTTTTCCTGATGGTGAAAGCCTTCAGGTATAGTGCCGATAATCTCAAAACCTAATTTTTGCCATAACTTAATGGCAATGTGATTAGTACTGACCACGAAATTATACTGCATGGCCTTGAAGCCCATTTCTTTCGCTTGAGCAAAAGAATGATCAGCCATAAGCCTTCCCACACCTAAACCGCGCCTATTCTTAGCAACCATATATCCGGCGTTAGCCACATGAGCCCCTAGTGAAAGACGGTTGGCTTTCAGAATGTAGGTACCAACAATCTTTCCCTTATATTCTGTAACAAAGGTGTGTTGATTAGGGTTGAGCCAAAGCTCTAGTGCTTGCTCCTTTGGAGTATCAGGAGCATATTCATAGGTGTCTCCCGATGCAACGCACTCATGGAAAATTTCCCATATGGCATCATGATCAGATTGCTGGGCTAATCGAATGGTAATTTCTTGCTTCATCACTCTCGAGAAACTAGCCTGAAGTTGGATTGGCTTCAACAAGTGTAAAGCCAAGGGATTGAGCCCTTCGAGAAAGGTTATTAACCACCCGTGAGCGATATTGTTGTTCATAGTAATCAGCTCCAATATCAGTGTAAGATTGCTTGGTTGTCCATAAGGTATAAAAAATACGAGCAATTTTATGTGCGGTGGCGGTAATCGCTTTAGGAGCCCCAGCGCGAGCTTTAATTCGACGATAAAAAGCACCCAAGGCAGACTGAGAACGACTAACAGCTTGAGCTGCTATTCTAAAAGCAGTAGCGGCTCGATTAGCTACTTGACGGGTTTGAGAACTTTTCCTTTTACCACCAGTAATACGACAACCAGGACATAATCCTAACCATGAGCAGAAATGTTTGACACTTTTAAATTTACTTTTGTCTAATCCCACTTCACTAATAATAGTTTGAACGGTAAGGACATCTAAACCATCAATAAGAGTAAAATCTACCCCTGTAATCCGATACAGGTGAGAATGTAAGTCAAATTGAGGATGATTTGAACGACGATGTTTTTTCTTTTGTGACTTTGGGGGAGTCTCATCGGTATGAGAGGGAAATTTACTGAAACATGACTCTATTTGTTGATCTAGTAACTGTATTTGTTTTTGATAAGTTTCATACAGGCATAATTCTTGGTGAAGAATAAAGACCATTTCTTCCCGGTAATTACCCGTTAAAGCTTTGCGGATCACTTCCGGACTACTTTTTATCCTTTGGTCAGCAAGTTTGGCTAACTTTTTTGGCTCTCTCTCTCCCGAAATAATGGCTCTAATAATGTTTAAACCCGTGACTCCCGTGATGTCGGTAATAACTTTGTGCAACTGTAAGTTCATTTGTGTGAGAGCTTTTTGCATTCTTTGAATGTGAGTTGAGCTATTTTTTATCAAATTTTCTCGTTGTCTTAAATAGCTTCTCAATACAGCAATCTCACCTTCGGGCACAAACGAAGGTGCTAGTAGTCCGTAGCTATGTAGTTGTTGTAACCATTGACAATCCTTGACATCACTTTTTCTCCCTGGTACTGTTTGGACTGCTTTGGCATTAACTAAAAATACCTCAAAATCACGTTCACTTAAGATTTGAAATAAGGGAATCCACTCTACTGATGTTGATTCCATCGCAATACTGCTCACATCACATTCGTCTAACCAATCAGCTAAAGCAACTAAATCTGGTGTGGTGCAGCCAAAAGAACGAATATTGTCCGCTGTACTTGATGCCGGTACACATACCCAATGTTCTCTTGAACCTAAATCAATTCCGGCAGCGTGAGGATTGATGACATTTAAACTTTCATCTTGACTTGGTTTGGGAGATTTCTTGTTGAGACTAGATTTTTTCACTGCTTTGTATTAAAGAGGATGTCTAAAAAGCGAGGAAGTGCTCAAGTGGGGGATGGTATCTGATTCATTCTCTCGAACGGGATAAGGATTAAGATCTCCTTTCACCAATTTAATTGTCCACTGCTCCCCCAACCAAGCTCTTGAACGGGCTAGCTCATCGCACCATTGTCATTCCGGTTTTCTCTGAAACACTTCCGATAACTATAATAAACACTCAAAAAACAAAATAAATTACATATTGATGGAGATGTGTGTGTAATCTATGAATGTCTATCTACTCTGCTAGGGATAGCGTACTAGTTTCTCCCATTCAATTGGGGGCGCAAAGCGCTCCTCAGGAGCTCTTGAGAAAGAAGGCAGAGGGCAGAGGGCAGAAGGCAGAAGGTTCTAAGGGAAGCTGACTTGTTTCTTATCTTTGTATTGGGGGCGCAGGGCGCTTCTCAGGAGCTCATAACTCATTACTCCAAACCCCTAGCTAATAAAGCTGTACCATAGGCAGCTTCGGCATGTATTGGGGGCAATATCGGTACTTGGAGGTGACGCTCTCGAATTGATGTCCAAGCAGGATTTTTGGCTCCACCACCAGCAGTGTAAACGTGAGTGAGTGGAGTTGCTCCTAACTGTTGCAATAATTGATATCCCCGCGCCTCAATCCGAGCGATACTTTCGAGTAAGCCGTGGAGGAATTCTACTGGCTCGGTAGGACGTGGTTGTAGTCTTGGTTGTAGATTAGGGTCATTGATTGGAAAGCGATCGCCTATTCCTAACAGGGGATAATAATCTAAGGGACTCTCTTGGTTTGGGTTAATTTGGCTGCTTAGGCTTGCTAACTCGGCATTAGTGAAGAAATGCCTTAGCACCGCACCACCAGTATTGGAGGCTCCACCCGTTAACCAATAATCCCCGAGTCGGTGAGAGTAAATTCCATACTGAGCATTATCTACCCGATGACGACTCAGCAGCTTGAGTACTAGAGTCGAACCGAGGGAAGTAACTGCTTCACCAGGCTGGTGAGCACCACTAGCGAGAAAGGCGGCGATACTGTCAGTTGTACCAGCATATATGACGCAATTGTGCTGTAACCCCAAACGATGGGCAATTTCAGTAGTAACCTCACTCACGGGCACTCCAGGAGCAAGGACTTTGGGTAAAATTGGCGTTATTGCCAACTGTTCCATCCAAGAGGGATAGCATAATTGCTCAGGGTCATAACCCAGTTTTAAAGCATTGTGATAGTCACTAATACCTAGTTTGCCATGCAACAAAAAAGCTAACCAGTCTGCCTGATGGAGGAAATAATTGTCTTTTGCTATCTTCTGCTCTCTTTCCCACCACAAGAGTTTAGCAAGGCTAGAGGTAGCACTCAATACCAAGTGATTTGAAGGTGCGATCGCTTTTAAATTTTCCCTTATTATCAATCCCCGTGCATCATTGTAGAGAATCGGTTCAGCAACTGGTTTACCCCACCGATCACATAACACTACAGTAGAAGAAGTACCATCAATGGCAATTGCTTTAATTTCTCGGCGTATTTTCTGGGGAATTTGCCCAATCAAGGCAAACAACGCTTGTTGCCAGCTAGCTGTCAAGTCTCTATGTGAGCTTTTTGCCAAGGGGTAATTAGCTTGAGCCTGAATTCTGCCTTGGGCGTCAATTACCATAGCTCGTGCGCCCGATGTGCCGAAATCGATGCCCAGAGAGAAGTTCATTGGGTTGTTGAGGGGTGGGGGGTGCGATCGCTCTTGTTAGTTATCTTAATCTATCTATAAGATAGGAGTATTAGTCAAATCAGGGCAATTTTTGGACATAATTTTTTACTGAACACTTATCCTCGTACTTTACAACGATTTTTTGTCCTGGTAAAACAGTAATTTGGAGTCGGGCAACTACCAATAGAGACTTCGTCTATTATTGCTTTGGTATATCTACTGGGGAATGAACAATGGAAGCTTTATCTATGCTAGATGAAATCGTTCAAGAGCTAGAGCGACAGGGAAATTTTATTCGGATTAAAAAATTAATTTTTTATGCCTGCAAAAATTATTGGGAGAATGACCTCGATATCGTAAATAGTTTCAAATTGCAGGATTTACTTCAAGAGTTAAAGAACAACAACCCAACCATAGAGCAACTACGTTTAACCTTGGAAAATCTTGTAGAAACAATTAATCGTAAAACCGAGTATTCCTTGGTTGCTAACACAATCCTGAGTCGTGTAGGTAAGCTATATAGTGAGCATGAAAGCTCAACTGAGCTTATCTTTGTCAGACCACAAAATTTGTATAATGCAGAGTCTCAGGTATCAGTTGTTGATGAGATTGCCAGGGATTTAGAACAAAATCAAAATTCTGTACGAATTAAAAAATTAATTGTTTATATTTGTAAAAATATTTGGGAAAATAATCTCGATGTCTTGGATAGCTTTAGATTACAAGATTTACTCCAACAGTTAAAGGAATCCTACTCAACCCTAGAGAAACTTAACTCAAATCTCTATAGTACGGTGGCAACTCTCAATCGACCAACTGAGTATGCCTTAATTGCTTACACAATTATTAATAAAATAGAAAAACTCTACAAAGATGATGAGGAGACAACAGCAGCTCACTCGGTGAAAACTGCTAAATCATTATCTACTATACATAAAGCTGCTAAAACCATCAAATCCTCTCCACCTGTACAGAAAGCTACCCAACCTCTATCTAATCCCCAAGAAATATCTCAGCAATCTCAAAGTAAACCCAATTATGACCCGTTTGAGTTGCGCTTAGCAATTATGAAGTATACTAATCCTCTCAGGGCTAAAGTTCTACTATTCTCTGCACTCTATAATAAATTTAACCCTCGTGAGCAAGACTGGTCAGTGATTAGGAACAAAGAACTTGATGAATTGTTATTTTCCCTATTCTCTCAATGCACAACGATTAACGAACTTGAATTTCAGCTCAATGAAACTGCTAGCTACCTTGAGGAACCTGATGAAAGTGCTCAAGCCGCAGCAGTAATCATTAAATTTATGAAACCTTTATATAACTAATTATTAGAGTGATGAGGATATGGAGGCACAGGAACTGATCAAGCGATATGAAGCAGGAGAAACAAAATTTAGTGGTGTCAGCCTCAGTGGTGTAAATCTGTTTGGCGCTGACTTAATTGGAATCTTCCTCAATGGAGCAGACCTTCACGATACTATCCTAGTTTTTGCCTTCCTCAGTCGAGCTAATTTGACGAAGGCAAATCTCATTGGTACTAAACTTAGTGGAGCAAACCTCAATCAAGCTGCTCTCAATGGAGCGACACTCAAGGGAGCTGATTTACATGGTGCTACCTTACAAGGAGCTGATTTACGGGGAGCCGATATCACTTTGGTAAATTTGCTTGATGCCAATTTAATGGATGCAGACTTGCGGGGAACTAACTTAAGCAGTGCCAATTTGACAGGAGCCTGTCTGCGGGGTGCTAACCTGCGGGAAGAAAGAAGAATTTATACAGCTAATCTGCGGGGCGCGACTCTACACAAGGTAGATTTGCGGGGAGCAGATTTAACTGGTGCAGATTTGTCAAAAGTTAACCTAAGCGGAGCCAATCTCAGGGAAACAAACCTGCGTTATGCCGATTTGCGTGGTGCAGATTTGAGTAAAGCCAACCTCAGTAATTCCTTCCTGACTGAAGCTAACCTCATGGGTGCTAACCTACGAGAGGCAGTGATGACTAATGTTAGGCTAGAGAGAGCTAACCTCAATGAAGCACAATTAACTGGTGTTAACTTGCAAGGTTCAGTTATGCCTGAGGTGAAATTAAATAAAGCACAGTTGAGTCAAGCTAACTTAAGCTTTAGCAGGATGAATCGAGTTGACTTCAGTCGAGCCAATCTACGTGATGCCAACTTCAGGGAATCAGATTTAATTGATGCTTACTTTGCTAGAGCTAATCTAACTAATGCCAATCTCAGTAATGCCAACCTGGCTAGAGCAGAACTAAGTAGTGCCATTTTGATTGGTGTCAATCTTAAAGGTGCAACCATGCCTGATGAAACTATTCATGATTAATGAGATTTGATCTAGAGTTTCTCATAAAAAACGGATGATTAATTAACTTAAAGAAGATGCTAGGGAAGGATTGAAACAGGCGATAGAAGATGGTGTCAGTTTTCACATTAAGGTCTGAACTTAACTATACGTATAGTAACAACACAAAGCGATCGCCTGATGCTGGGATTGCCAGATAGTGTCAGGTCATGCAGTATACGAACATACCGATAGTGTGGTGAAAATAACTCACCTGCTTAACGATAGATGAAAAAGCAGATACTATAAACCTTATAGCCCTCTGCCTTTTGCCTTCTTTTACTAGCATGAGCTATTGCCTCAACCCCAACTGCCGGAAACACCAAAATCCCCAAGGAACCAGGTTTTGTCAGAGTTGTGGTTCAAAGTTACTGCTCCGGGAGCGTTACCGAGCTTTAAAATTAATTGGTCAAGGTGGATTTGGCAAAACCTTCTTAGCAGTGGATGAGGACAAGCCCTCCAAACCCAGATGTGTAATTAAGCAGTTTCTACCGCAAGTACAAGGGGCGAACAATATCCAACATGCAGCTAGGTTGTTTAAGCAAGAAGCAGTAAGGCTGGATGACTTGGGTAAGCATTCCCAGATTCCGGAATTGTTGGCACATTTTGAACAAAATGGTCAGTTGTATTTGGTGCAAGAGTTTATTGATGGGGAAAACTTGGCTCAGGAACTGGCAGAAGAAGGTAGATTTAAGGAGAATCAGATTCGGCAATTGTTGAGTAGCTTATTACCTGTGCTGCAATTTGTACATGAGCATCAGGTAATTCACCGAGACATCAAGCCGGAAAACATCATTCGACGCCCTGGGGATGGACAATTAGTTTTAGTGGATTTTGGTGCAGCTAGATTTGTTACACGAACAAATCTGCTCCAAACTGGTACAGTAATTGGTACTCCTGGGTATGTGGCACCAGAGCAGGCAGTAGGTAGCGCTAATTTTGCTAGTGATTTGTACAGCCTGGGGGTTAGTTGTCTACATCTGCTAACTCAGGTTGAACCATTTAAGTTGTTTGATACTAGTGAAAATGACTGGGTATGGCGAGATTACCTAACTACTTCAGTTAGTGATTCCTTGGGGCAAATCTTGGACAAGATGGTAAATATGGCAACTAACCGGCGCTACCAGTCTGCTGCTGAGGTATTGCAAGAGGTTAACTCAGTTGTAGTAGCATCAACTAACCAGACTTCACAAACTGCTGTTATTCAACTGGAACCAGTTTTAATTGGACAGAAGTATGGTTACAAAAATCAGGCAGGACAAGTAGTGATTCTGCCCCAGTTTGATGGCGCTTATAGCTTTTCTGAAGGGTTGGCAAGAGTCGCGATTGGCTCCAAGTATGGCTATATTGATACGACTGGACAAGTCGTTATCCCGCTCCAGTTTGATGATGCTGATAGCTTTTACCAAGGGCTGGCAAAAGTCAAGATTGACTCCAAGTATGGCTATATTGACAAAACTGGTCAGGTATTAATTCAGCCCCAATTTGACGATGCTGAAAGCTTTTGTGAAGGGCTAGCAGTGGTCGAGATTGGTTATAAGTGGGGCTATATTGACAAAACTGGTCAGGTATTAATTCAGCCCCAATTTGACAATGCTGGAAGCTTTTGTGAAGGGCTGGCATCAGTCAGGATGGGTTTCAAGTATGGCTATATTGATACAACTGGAAAAGTAGTTATCCAACCTCAGTTTGATGATGCTTTGAGCTTTTGTGAAGGGCTGGCACGAGTCAAGATTGGTTTCAAGTATGGCTATATTGACAAAACCGGACAGCTAGTCAGCCAACTGTTTGATTATGCTCATTACTTTTATGAAGGGCTGGCAAAAGTCAGGATTAATTCCAAGTATGGCTATATTGATACAACTGGGAAAGTAGTTATCCAGCCTCAATTTGAGCATGAGTTTAATAATTTTGGAATCTGTTTTGCAGAGCAGTTAGAATTTAAGACTGACCCCAACCTTGATCCTGAAAGCTTTTGTGAAGGGCTGGCACGAGTCAAGATTGATTCTAAGTATGGCTATATTGATACAACTGGGACAGTGGTTATCCAACTTCAGTTTGATGATGCTGATAGCTTTTCCCAAGGGCTGGCACGAGTCAAGATTGGTTCTAAGTATGGCTATATTGATACAACTGGACAAGTAGTTATCCAACTTCAGTTTGATGATGCTGATAGCTTTTCCCAAGGGCTGACACGAGTCAGGATTGGTTCCAAGTATGGCTATATTGATACAACTGGACAAGTAGTTATCCAACCTCAGTTTGATGATGCTTTGAGCTTTTCCCAAGGGCTGGCACGAGTCAAGATTGATTACAAGTATGGCTATATTGATACAACTGGACAAGTAGTCAGTCAGATTTTTGATGAGGTTCGCTACAGTCTGATAGGACTAACAGCAGTAAGAATTGGCTCCAAGTGGGGCTATATCAACCAAACTGGACAGTTAGTCATTCCTCTACAGTTTGATGATACTGAGAACTTTTACAGAGGGATGGCAGCGGTCAGGATTGACAATACGTGGGGCTATATCAACCAAAATGGACAGGTTGTCATTCCTCTACAGTTTGATGATGCTAAAAGCTTTTTTGAAGGGCCAGCAGCAGTCAAGATTGACAATAAGTGGGGCTATATCAACCAAACTGGACAAGTAGTCATTCCCCTACAGTTTGATGATGCTGAAAGCTTTTACAGAGGGCCAGCAGCAATCAGGATTGACAATAAGTGGGGCTATATCAACCAAACTGGACAGGTTATCATTCCTCTACAGTTTGATGATGCTGAAAGCTTTTACAGAGGGCCAGCAGCAGTCAGGATTGACAATAAGTGGGGCTATATCGACCAAACTGGACAAGTAGTCATTCCTCTACAGTTTGATGATGCTAAAAGCTTTTTTGAAGGGCTGGCACCAGTCAGGATTGACAATAAGTGGGGCTATATTGATACAACCGGAAAAATGGTTATCCAACCTCGGTTTAATGATGCTAACTGTTTTTTGGGCGTCAGTGCAATGGTAGAGATTAAAAACAAATTTCTGGGACTAATACCAATTGGTAAACAGTGGCGCACTATCGACAAGACAGGAAAGTTTATTGATTAATATGACGGCTAACAGCCTAAGGTGCGACGTAAAGAAAGAAAACAAATCATTTAGACTCTCAAAAATTTCATTGGGAACTTGAAATAACAGCACGTACTGTCTCAACAGGTAACGACAACGCCTGAGCAATTTGCTCCACACTCAAACCCATTGCCAGGAGCTTAGGAATTGCTTGGAGTTGTGCCTGTTGTGCTTGTTCTTTTGCCAACTGCTCCTTTTGTTTTTCCTGCTCAGCTCTTTGCGCTCGTTGGCGCTCCTCTTCAGCTCGTTGGCGCTCCTTTTGTTTTTCCTGCTCAGCTCGTTGCGCTCGTTGGCGCTCCCCTTCAGCTCGTTGGCGCTCCAACTGCCTCTGTTGGATAATTTCTACAAAACTAGCAAATCGCTCACCATCAGGTCGATAAACCTCTAATTCTCCTCCCTCTACCTCAAATCTAATCCCCAGACGGGGACTTACCCACCCTAGCATTGTTTGGATTGGCTGCAACACTTCCCTTTGACGCTGCCATCCCTTGAGAATCCCTTTTTTGGGGTTGAAAATGTAATATTCCTCTACTCCATAGCGCTCATAAAATTGTCGCTTGGTTATTTCTAATTCTTCTTTGGTATTACTCTTAGAAACAATCTCAAACACAACTTGAGGAGGTATATTGTCTTCTTCCCACTGTTTATATGAACGTCTGTCCCCTTTGGGTCGTCCAAGGACTACCATGACATCAGGAGCTTGTCTGATCCAAGGTTCGCCTTCTATCGGATACCAGAATAAATCCCCTGCTACAAAGACATTGGGGTTATCAAGAAACAAGGCATCAATTCCACCTTGGATGGTGACAATCAGGCGAAATTGAATAGTGTTGTCTGCCAAAGGTTGACCGTCGCTTTCTGGATAGTTGATTTGTAGAGAAGTAGACAGAGTCATGGTCTAGCTTGAGGAGCTTGTATGATTACTCTAGCACTTCTTCAACCCAATCTACAGCTACTGGGAACTGAGGAAGTAGTACTAGATAAAGATGAATCATCAAAACAACAGATATCGAAGCGGATTGCTTGATAATAATTCGCTCCAGCTATTGTTTATATGGGTTACCAGGAAAGTATCATGATCGAGGGCGACCCAAAAAACATGGTGCTAAAACCCAATAAAAAAGACATCTTACAAAAACCTTTATGGCTAGCTAAAGATATATCCTTGTTTCACCGCAACGGCTAAACCAGCAACAGCAAGCAATATACCGATTATCCCAATAACCAGTTGCGCGATATCAAACCCTTTATTTTCAGACATTGAAGTACGTCTTTGTTGCCTAAAAAATATTTACTCCTTATTGTTGTTCTACAGCGGTGTGTCAGTCTATTACGGAAATTTTGGTCGCGATCGCAGATTTTGTAGGGTGTGTATACCCTTCGGGATGCTCCGCTTAGAGCGCTAGCGTAACGCACCACATTAATCACGGTGCGTTACGGCGCAAAACTTCTTGATATAACTGGAGACTAAACTGAATCGGCGTTCTAGCGTGAGGTTGCTCTGCGAAATCTAAGTCCTTGATGATCTTTAGGAGCTGCCATCAGTAGCACTTTTTCGAGTAACCAAGGGACAATGCGATCGCACCATACGGCTAGATGACTTTGCCATCCTACTAGGATTTCCGGCGATTGTTTTCGTACTCCAGCAACAAGTACTTTTGCTACTCTCTGGGGAGTCATTGGCACTACCCACCGGAACAGCTGTAATTCCCGCACCATATCAGTATCCGTTAAAGAAGGGAGTAACGCCAGCACCTGGATATTATATGGTGCTAGTTCAGTGCGTAAGGCTTTCGTGAAGCCTAAAATCGCAAATTTGGTAGCAGAATAAGTAGCCATTGTTGGTGCTGCAACTTTACCCATCAAGCTGGAAACGTTAACAATTGTCCCTTCCCTTCTATTTGCCATGCGTCGGGCAACTAAACGAGTTATAGTGTACATTCCCATTAAATTCAGGGCTATCTCTTCCTCTACCTTCGGTAGTTTGGACTGCAAAAAGGAAGTTTGGTGAGCAACTCCAGCACAATTAACCAGTAGATGAATAGGTCCGTGAGCTCGCCAAGCCTGAGCGATCGCAATATTTATTTCTATTGGCTCAGTTAAATCCACTGCCAAGGTTACAGCTTCTACACCCAACGCCTCAATTTCCGTAGCTACTTCAGCTAAGCGCTGGCGATTCCGTGCCACCAATAACAAACGTTTGACTCCTTGTTGAGCTAATTCTAGTGCAATTGCCCGTCCAATTCCCCGAGAAGCTCCGGTAACCAGAGCTGTCTTTCCTTGAATATTCATTGTAAAAACCTCCTTAAGTTAAAGCCTCACGGCACTGCGGTACATTACCGAGCTGCAAGATTACGTTTGCTTGTTGCAGCTTCAGTAAGCACAAAGGATGAAAAATGACTTGAATTTTGGCACTAGTAAACTCTGGCGGAAATGACCTACCCGTTGAAAATAGGTTGCAAGATCCTAGAGTTAAAGGATTTTGACTATTGGCTCCCGCGCAGCGACACTAGTGGGACTAAAAATTGAGAAGCAAGAGTTTTATCTCTACATCTGATGGAACAACCTCATGTTGATAGAGAAACCTTAGACATGTCTTTGGGTAAAATTTCAGTCAAATTGTAGTTAGACTGGCAATAGGCAAGGGGCAAGCAGACAAACGCGAAGAATCATTTGTTGAGCCCCTAGCGTGCAGACAGGGGGCAATTGTGCATTCTCGCGTCACCCCATTAGCAAATCGGTGTCAAGTAAAGGTTGATGTAGAGCAAGGATGATACCTCTCCTAATTTACAAGCATCTACCAGAAAAAACTCTCTATGCATACGCTAACAACTGCATCAAGTATTTGCAATATTTTTTAATAAATGACAGCTATTGTTACATTTTGATACATTCTTTTCAGAAATTTTTCTGCTCCACGATTTTGACTAATATCTCTCTAGTTCTTGCCTGGATTGACTTATATTGCTTTAATAGCCTAAGAAAATTATGATAAAATCACACTCAATAAGAAAAAACCCTCAGCGGGAGAGCTGAAGGTAGTCATCAGGGTGAATCTTCTTTTTCTTTATTCGATAGAGTTTTCTTTCTGTCAGGAAAAACCTATTCTGGTTCCTGACTCCTGCCTCCTGTCTCCTTTTTTAAAGCCACTCTTGAGCAGCTTGAGCATTGGCTTGCATTAATTTTTCTCGCAAATTTTTCCAGTTGATTTGGCTAGCCGGAGTATCTTGCAGTAGCTGAGTATTTTCCAGATACAAGACTCTGGTACAGAATAGTTGAGCTATATCTAGCTGATGGTTCACCATCAAAATGCTCATCCTATCCTTAAGAGCCAACTCAGTTAAAATGCAAATTAGGCGGGAGGCAAGACCAGCATCAAGAGCAGAAGTTGGCTCATCTAATAGTAAAATTTTAGGCTGGGCAACTAAGGCTCGTGCGATCGCTACTAATTGTCGTTGTCCTACAGACAGTTGCAACTCGGTTCGCTCTAGCCAGTCTGTTGGGATGTGTAGTTTCTCGCAATAGGTTGCGATACGCTCGGTAATTGTGGCTTTAGATAAACGTTGTAACGACAAAGGGTAAGCCAATGCTTCTCGAACAGTCATTCCCAATAACTTAGGTTCTTGGGAAACTAGCATCACTAATCGCCGTAATTCTAGGACAGGAATTGTTTTGATATCCTGATTCTCGAGATAAATTTCTCCCCTCGTTGTCTCACTCAACCGATTCAACAGCCGCAGCAAAGAAGTTTTCCCTGCACCAGAGGGACCAATTAAGCAAATGCGATCGCCACAGAAAACCTCGAAGGAAATATCTGTTAGTATTGGCGTACCTGTAACTTGACCTCTGATGGAGTTTACAAGACTCACCTGCTTGAGTTGTAGTTGGCAGATATTAGGGGTTGGATAATTTTTACTGTCTGGGGATTGGTCATTGGTCATTGGTTATTGGTCATTGGTCATTGGTTATTTCGATAATTGGGATGCTCCCCTTAGTTTGTTTAGCGATTGATCATGTTGAAAACTTCCCTTAAAACTAGTACCTTGATAGTTTTATCAAGTATTTTAGCTTTGAGCTGTCTTGCCTGTGGTAACAATGATACTGATACTGCTAACCCAACCGATACAGCTCCAGCTTCTCCTGCTGTCAGTCCTACTCCTACTACCAGTCCTACTCCTGCTGCTTCCCCTACGCCAAAACCTCAAGCTAAAGCATCACCATCACCTAAAGCATCACCATCACCACAGCCACAAGCTTCTATAGACCCCAATACCTATGCTCACGCGATTGACATTGCTACTGGTGCGATTACCATTGGTAAATCAGCGGTGTCCCGAGATGATTGGAACTTAGTCGCCAATCAATGGCAACGAGCCATTAACTTGTTGAAATCTGTCCCTGCTTCTGATAGTAATTACGCAAATGCTCAACAAAGGCTACCGCTATACCAGCGGTTTATGGCAGAGGCGAAAACAAAGGCTACTCCTCCTCCAGAAAAGCCTAAGGAGGGTGACACCAATCCAGATTATTTCTCCGTTCCTATTAAAAAGCGACAAGGTCAAATACCTGTAATTGAGGTTGCCTTCAATGGTAAGCAGAAATTTGATATGTTGTTTGATACTGGTGCCAGTAGTACTCTTGTAACTAGGTCAATAGCAGCTACCTTGGGACTCAAAGCAATAGAAACAAAGGCAGTGGGGATTGCTGATGGCAGCATAGTTGCATTACCTATTGCCCTTGTCGAGTCGATAGAAATCGATAGTCGTCTCAAGAGGAAGGTAAAAGTAGCAGTTGCTCCACCTGCTATGCCAATTGGATTACTGGGACAAGACTTCTATGTCGGCTATGATGTGACGATTAAAGAAAATCTCATCGAATTTAGACGCCGTTGAGATTTTAGATTTTAGATTTACTCTGTTCGTTCTAAAATCCTCAATAAAGGAATTGAAAATCATTGTCACGATTACTGAATCGGTGTTCTAAGCTTACTGAAACTGCCCGCAATTTTTTAATGCTACCTTAATTGCTGAGGTAAAGCTGTAAATCTTAGCAAACTCAACTACTGATTCCCCACCAATATAAGTGCTAGCATATCCTTGAGTATGCTTACCTACATTGAGCATTACTCGAATATTACAATTACCTTGAGCTTGTGTATAAAATTCTCCTGCCAAAGCTTGTATCTGAAAACCTAGACCCCTGGTTAAGAAAACAGGTGATTCATTATTGGGATCTACCTTTAAAGCAGCAATATGTTGCTCAAAGTAACTTACCAATCTGTGCAAGTTTTGGAGTGCGATCGCAGAAGGAACGGAACGCACTAACATTTTTCCTAGTTGAGGATGTAACCGCAACTCAATGACTAAGTTAACAAGTTCTTGACTATTCTCAATACTGTTGAGTTCAAATATAATTTGATACCCATCAGTCTCCAGGAAACATTTGCTGACCATAAGATTTCTCTGAGAGAGGTTTTGTCCTGGCAGGACTTAAGTGCCGTAAGGAAATTACGTCATCTTGAGCGGTATTGTAGCGTTCTCGAAGAGTAGGAGTTTCCAAGCATGCGAGATGCTACGTTGCTAAAGCACCCAAGGGTTTGCGGAGCATGATGCGATAGCAGCAAAGCATCTCCGTTGGGTATTGCTGCGCAAACACTTTCACCTCAGTATAACAATTGAGTACTTGACACTCCCCTGCCTAAAAGGCGAGGGGATTCTTCTTTCAACCAGCGAACTTAGTGTATAGATTTTCATCAAGACACCAGAGGCTCATCTGTC